>ERZ839767.3990-NODE-3990-length-15763-cov-2.914629_pt1 | contig 15763 bp, 15 predicted proteins | sample MGYA00519879_ERZ839767 | MGnify/ENA primary metagenome ERZ839767 (study PRJEB31850, sample SAMEA3708852) | human gut metagenome | biome: human gut; feature: human-associated habitat; material: faeces | place: China | collected 2014 ...
TAAAGCGGATATTGACAAAGCTGTCCGAAAGTCGCTCGATTATTCCGATTTTCTGCTGCGTATGGAAATCGCCGGATATGAAGTAAAGAAAGGTAAATATATTTCATTCCGAGCCGCAGGGCGAGAACGGTTTGTACGGGGCAAAACTCTGGGCGGTTATTACACAGAGGATTCCATAAAAGAACGCATTGCAAAGAACGCTATACATCATCCGAAAAAAGAGAGCCGCCGTATCAATCTTATCATTGACATTCAAAATTGTATCAAGGCACAGGAAAGCAAAGGCTACGAACATTGGAGCAAAATATATAATCTGAAACAGGCAAGCCGAACGCTTAATTTTCTGACCGAAAACAATCTGACTACATACGAGGATTTAGAGAAAGCCGCAGATAAAATACTTTCCGATTTTGATATGCTCACACAGAAAATAAAAGCAGCCGAACGGCAAATCAACGAAAATGCGATGCTGATAAAACAGCTTGAAATATATCGGCAGTACCGACCTATATATCTGAAACTGCAAAAGGTAAAAAACAAAGAAGGCTTTACACGGAAATTCCAAAGAGAGCTGATTTTATATGAGGCTGCCGAAAGAAATCTGAAAGGCAAAAATCCGCCGCCGCTTGAAACTCTTATAAAGGACAACGGGGATCTGTCGGAACGGAAAGCAAAACTGTATGAGGAATACAAAAAGCTGAAATCAAAATCTGCCGAAATCGAGGTTATCCGTTCAAATGTCGATACGCTGCTTAACCGTCCAAAAGAACGCAATACTGAAATCGAAAAATAAATTGTAGCGCAAATGTAGCCTTATAGGGCTGGGCGCGGCAAAAATAATATGGTATAATGAATATAACTAAAAAGGTTTAGGAGGTACAGCCTTATGAAGAAAATCAAAACATTTTTAACAGCAGCGGCAATTTTAGCCGCAATTACACAGTCGGCATACGCCGCAGAAATTCCGGTTGAGAGTGCACCCGAAAACGCAACGACAGAAAGCATTGCAATAACGGAAAATCTGATTAGCCCGATTCTTGACGAGGTGCAAAACGGTTTAGGTTATCAGCCTGCTTGGTGCAAAGCTCATAACGCAGTATTTAATGCCGTGCTTGCCGGAAACACAAACGGTTACGGTTATCTTGATTTAGCCGCTGTCGCACGGAACGCACTCATATATTACCGTGATGTTTATTTAAGACCTGAATACTATGCGGAAAATGAAGCAGCCGCAAAAGCTCTTTTGTCAGACTTGATATGTGAAGTTGAGAACGGCACAAAAGATTATGACACTGCACTCAAAGAGGCATACACAAAAATCTATCAGACAATAAATCCCGCCTATGTTCCGAATGAGGAAATCGGCATTGACCGAATATATTTAGATATTCCCGCCGCCGATACCGTAATGTTTACACAGGCAAGAAAGCTGTTCAAAGAAGCGCAGACAAGGAGTGTTCAAAAATGACGAGAACGGATATTTTAATACGGTTTATAAAAAAGAGCATAGCTCCGATAATAACCGCCATACTTTTATATAACCTGTTCGCCGGGCTTTGCATAGCAAACGGGAATTTGAATTATATGTATCTTTTAATGCTTTGCGGAATACCTTTCGGAATACGGTTTATGTTCACACTGCCGGTCTTTATCGGAAATCCGGGCGTCGGCATTTTTATGACTGTTGCCAACATAGCAATAGGCGCCGTAATCGGCGGCATAATCTTAATATGGAAATTGCTTGTCGCCGTCTGCTATGTGCCGTACACCGCTGTTAAGCTGATAACTGCATAAAAAAATAAACCGTGATACGCCTATCATTTAAGATAGAATGTATCACGGTATTTTTATGTTTTTTTGCAACAGGGGTACGGTTTGTACCCCTGTTAAATGTAGAAAATGAAATTGTCATTTTCGCAGGTTTTAGAGGAATTATATTACCCTGTCGGTTTCGGCGGTTAAAAACCCTTATTTTACGCTGTTTTTTAGACTTATATTTTCTACATACCCGACCGCCTTTTGCGTATATAATTTGCCTTTTGCTTTCGTATTACAATTTTTCTGCATACGGGGCAATACTTGAATTTGTTGTTTGCCGCTTCATACGGCTTTCTGCAATTTTGACAAATTCGTGTGTTTTTCGGTTTTGCAAGCTCAATATACAAATCCTTATCTGCCGGAAGTACGCCAATTCTAAACCATTTACATATAATATGCGAATAGGTTATACATTGAACGCACACGCACGGATCGCCGTCGTCAAGCCTTATGCAATTTCCGTTATCATAATTACAGCACAGCCGTTTTATAAGGGCGTTTACCTTTCTGCTTTGTTTCGGAGTAAGGTCTATTCTGTCTTTCATAGCTCCGGCGGCTTGTGCGAGGGCGGTTTTTTGTCCTCTCGCTCGCCTTGCTCCTTTTTTGCTTGATTTAACTGCTGCTTGATAGACGGCTTTACAGGTATTGCAACAATCTCATTTCCAAGCCGTACAAATTCCTCCGGATTCTTAAATATGTCGGCATACTTTTTCTGCAAGCCGTCCGAAAGGCTCGTAAAATTTTCCTCTCCCAGACCGACTACAAGGAATGTACCGGCAATAATATCTGTCATTTCTTTATCATCGTTATAGATTGCACGGTTTAGAGGCAAACCGTTCATTTTTCCCTCTTCATTGCAAATAACAGCGACCATATCCTCATACGGATATACAGCCTGTATAAATCCGCCGACCTCTTTCTGCAAAGATTCTAAACCGGGCTCTATTTCCTTGATATACGGCGCTTTCATAGGCTCAACCGCCAACACCGAAATTTTATCGTTCATACTTTTGTCCTCGCTTTCCAACGGTTCATTATTGATAATGCCGTCAATTTTATTGTAGTTTTGCTCTGTCTGCTTTTCTGCCGTTTCAAGATAATTAAAGGGCTTATCCGCAAATTTCAGCTCCCGTATCTGCTCAAATTGAGATAATACACCCTTTTGCAGTCTGTCAAACTCTGCATAGACTTCTTTTGTAAAACTGCCGTTATCGAGCATTTCCTGCTGACTGCACACCCAGCCGCTTCCGTACAGGAACGGGTAAAGCGTTAAATTATCCGTTATGTAGGTAAGTGATTTATCGCTGTTGTCATAGTATGCAAAGCCGTTATCGCCGAAAAGATAATTTTCGCTTTTACCCAAATACAGCTTATCATCATAACTGACAAATGCCGTCATACCCTTATAATTACTTATCGCCGCCGAGCGTGTATGAACATAATCGAAAAATTTGTCGACCTTTTTCCAGCTTGCTTTATCACAGTAATAGGCGTTATTTTTGCCCTTATCGGACAATACAACAATATCCGAAACGCTTAAACTGTGCCCGTAAAAATCATAAGGGCGGTTTGTGTTAAATTCCGTAAAAATGCTTTCCAATGTTGTATCGGCTTTCATTCGCGCGGAATAAATAAGCTCATAGTTTTCGATAACGGGTAGCTGCTTATCTTTTTTAATCTGCTCCAAGCTCTCAAACCGCAGATTTCTTGTACTGTCGTCGTCTTTGAGCTGATATATCATAAAAAGCCTTTTCGGATATTTTTTCTCGTAGTCCGATAATTCCTTTGCCGGGGTATCATTTTCGGTTAAGTTCATTTCGCCGAATAGCTGTTTTAACTTATGCGTTTTTCCAATCAGCAGATTATCCGAAATGTCCTTTTGAATTGCAAAAATATCTGAATACATACGGTCATAGTCGGGGTGATGTTCCCTTAAATATGTATCTATCAACACCGATAATTCCAATGTTTCCTCCAATTCAATATCCGATAATGCGTCAGTTGTTATAGAAAATTCTTTCGGAATCGTGTGCAAATCCCCGTTATATCTTTCGGGAAAACCGTAATAATTCTTTTCCAAAACTCCGCCGCTGTCAAGAAATACGGCTTTGTTATCCCTTTTGCATTGCTCACCGTACTGCCAAAAGTCAATAAATTCCTCCAAGTCGCCAAGCTCGTCGATATTTATTCCCGATTCCTCCGCCTTGTATCTGCCGTAGTCGTCATAGTCGGATATATCGGGAATAAAGTTATACACTTCCGTATTCAAGGCAAGATTTATAAGGTCGGCAACGCTTCTTGAATGCTCCTGTGCCTCGACCGCAGCCGTAAACACCTGATATTCGTTATCGTCAAATTTGCTCAAAATATCCGCCAAATAGTTAAGCTCGTCAATGTTTTCGGTTTCCGTAAACAGGCGTTTTGCGTCTATGCCGGGAATATAAAAATCCGCAGTTTCAAAAATATACTCGCCGGGCTTTGAGGAAAGGTCAAGCCCTATTTCGTTAAAAATGTATGTCAATTCCTCTTTGTTTACAGGCAATTCCATTAAAAAATGGCGGTAATTATCCGGCGTATTTCTGTATTCATATCCGTTTGCGATTGCTGCCGTAAAATAAAATTCCGCCATACTCACACCTCCAAATCTGTAAATTCCTTATCGGTCATACCAACCAATTTTGAAACAATATCCGCCGCCGTATTTTTCAAATCAGCGTCCTCTATATACGGTATTGCTTCTTTGATTTTAACGATAAGCCCCACACGGTCAGCGGTGTTATACATAGAAATTATGCTTTTTTCCTCGTCCGAAAATCGTGTCATAGCGATATATCCTCCTTTTTCTTTGATTTTGCCGCCTTTTTCGGCGCTTTTTCCGTTTTAGCCTTTTCTTCTTTAAGCTGCTTGCGGATTGAGGGCTTTTTTGAAGTGTTTTTTGTCTTATCCGCCTGTTTTGTATCTTTTCCGTCAATATCATTTTCCTGTACCTTTTCAAGCTCCTTTAATTTTTCGGATATATCCGTAATCATTTCGTCCGCCGTAGTACGTATCACTTCAAGCGACGCTTTTAATTCCGCTGTTTCCTTGCCGCTGCTCCAGCCTGCAACATATCCGAAAGAGTAGTCGGAGGTGTCAATCCCGAAATGCTGACATACGGTATATGCAACGCTTTCCGCCTGCACTTCACGGGTGCGGTTATCCGGTCTGTCGTCCTCAATAACTTTATTTTCGCCCTTTTCGGGAAGTGCGTGCAGCTTTGCGTGGGCGATTTCGTGAATGGCGGTTTTTATCGTCTGCATTTCCGATAAATCATTACGCACGGCAATTCTTTTTTCGGTCAGGTGATAATATCCGTTTGCCGCACGGTCTATATCTTCAAGCTCAATGGGGACGGGTGATATTGCCTTTAACGCTTTGAAAAATTTTTCGTAGTCCTCAACATTGCCCGTAAGCTGATTCGCTATTGTGGGGATCTCTTTTCCGTCCGTCTGCGACAGGTCAAATACCGTTGTTATCTTAAACGCCGGAACGGTGATTGTTTTTGTGGTGGTACGGTTGCTGCCGTCTGCGTTCAATATCGGATTTCCGTTTTTATCGTGTTCGTTTTCTTCAATTTCTTTTTTGTACGGAGCAGGGGCAAGAATTTTGATACCCTTTTCGCCCTTTCTGACAGCACGCTTAAATTCATTTTTCCAAGTGTTAAAACCGGCTATGTACGAAGCGTCCGGCTTCTGCATTAAAATCAATATTGTATTACGAAAACTGTAATTGTGGAATTTTAACATTGCCGACAAATACTCCTTGTATCTGTCGCTGTTAAACAAGTCCTTAATACCTTGCTCCAATTTGTCGGTAATTTCCTTGACTTTCTCTTTTTGAGTTTTGCCCGTAAATTCAATGGGCTTTACTTCTGACATCTGTTACACCTCCAAATCCTTGTTTTTATCCGGCTTAAACGGATTTTCTCTTGAACTGTCAAATTCACGGTATCGCTGTGTAAGCTCGGTTATCATACTTTTAATGCCCTGCATAAATTCTTTTGGGCTTGATTTGCCTTTTGCAATCTCGGCAAGTTTATTTTCCCATTCTGCCGTAAGCTGGGCGGATATGAGTGTGTCGGGCAGAACGGAAACAAGCAGTATTCCGTTTTTGGTGGGTGTTATCTGCCGCCCGTTTCTCTGTGCAAAGCCCGTTTGTACCAGCTTTTCCAAAATGGCGGCTCTGGTTGCCGGAGTTCCCAAGCCTTTACGCTCTGCATCGTCCGTTGTTTCTTTTACTCCCGCCGTTTCCATTGCCGATAATAGCGTGTCCTCTGTGTACGGTTTCGGGGGCTGGGTGTATTTCTCTTTAAGCTCCGGCGTTGCCCCTGCGAATAGCTGTCCTTTATAAAATTTCACAAGCGGCGCTGATTCCGCATTATCAGTCTTTGGATATATCAGCTTTTCTATTGTCCGAAAGCCCTCCGAAACAATTTCTTTGCCCTTTGCCGTAAAGGTATATCCGCCGCACTCGAAAACTGCCGTAGTATTTTCATACACATAGCTTTCTGCCGACGCTGAAATTATCCGGCATAAAACAAGTTTCAGGATATTCAGCTCACCTGTCGGAATTGCCGACAAATCCGCCTTTTCAATTTCAAGCGTGGGAATAATGGCGTGGTGGTCTGATACCTTGCTGTTATTTATCATACGGGATATTTCGGGGAAGAAATCGGGTGCTTTGTCAAACGGCGGTATATCCGCACCAAGACGAATAACCGCCGCTGCCGTTTCTGCCATATCCTCCGTCAAATATCGGCTGTCCGTTCGAGGATAGGTAATAAGTTTCTTTTCGTACAATGCTTGTGCATAGTCAAGCGTTTGCTTTGCGGTGTAGCCGTAAATCCTGTTTGCCGCCCTTTGCAGCGTTGTTAAATCAAACAGCTTCGGCGGCTGTTCGGTTTTGGTTTCATTGGTGACGGAAATGCAAACGGCCTGTGAGTGTTCACAAGCCGTTATAATTTCTTTTGCCGTATTCTCATTGTCAAGCCTTTCGGTTTCCGCTTTCACGCCGCCGAGCGTGAGTTCAGCCGTAAAATACTTTTCTTTTCGGAAATACGCTATTTTGTTATGCCTATCACAAAGCAATGCAAGCGTAGGCGTCTGCACTCTGCCGATATTTAAGGTCTTGTTATACAAAACCGAAAACAGCCTTGTTGCATTGATACCGACTATCCAATCCGCCCACATTCTGCAAAGTGCTGAATAATATAAATTGTCATACTCGCCGCCGTCTTTTAAGTTTTCAAAGCCCTCACGGATCGCCGCATTTTCCATTGATGAAATCCAAAGTCTTTTGATAGGCTTTTTGCAATTCGCCATATTGTAGACAAGACGGAAAATCAGTTCGCCCTCACGCCCTGCGTCGCAGGCGTTAATAACCTCGCTCACATCTTTTCTGCTCATAAGGCTTTTTACAACCTTAAACTGCTTTTGCTTATCGCCGTAAATCTTGTACTTGAAGTTATCGGGAATGATAGGCAAATCCGCATAGTTCCACTTTGAATATTTTGCATCGTATTCCTCCGGGAACGCTGCCGCTACCAAGTGCCCGACGCACCAAGATATGATATATTCGCCGTTTTCAATATATCCGTCACGACTGCCCTTGATATTAAGTGCCTTTGCGATTGCAAGGGCGACTGACGGTTTTTCCGCTATAATCAGTTTCAAATTAAATTCCTCCTTTGAACGCAAAAACAGCACCCAAGTTAATGAGTGCTGTTTTAGGAATTGCTATTTATTCTAAATGTGCTTTCAATTTTTTATTAAACTCTGATAGGTCTATGTTTTCTTTAATAATACTACACAATCCTTGAACAAAATGTTCCTCGGTTATTTTTCTGCATTTTAAGTCCTTTAATAGTACCGTATATAACCGCTTACCATCTGTGTCTTCTTTATAATTTTTGCCACGTTCTTTTTTTAAGCTTAATTCAGAAATCTCATAGTAATGTAATATTTCGTCCAATGATTTTAAAGAAAAAAATATGTCATTTATTTTTTTCTTTATTGCTACATTGGGATTTAGCAATAATATCTGCCGCAGATATTTTTCTACACTACTAATAGGCAAAAACATTTTGTGTAGGCTTTTGAACTCTTTATTTATTTTGCTCTGAATATCTCCGTCTAAAACACTAAACACCTGTTTCCCTACTCCAAGTATATTATTTGAAATAAGTTCAAATTGCAGTTTTAAAACATTTTGCCAGCCTCCAACTGGTAGGACATTTATTAAACGACTGTTGCTTAATTCAAGTTCCTCTATCGAGTGTGTAACAATCATTTTGGCTAATTCATCTTCAACCAACAATAAATAATCAAATCCGTCGTGAGTATAAACATCACGTATAGCATAACTCGGGTAACACGGATTAACTATATTAAAGTTGTTATCAATGTTGTTAATTCGTTCTAACTTATAAATATTTTTTGGCGAAATTTTCTTTATAACTTCAGGCGAATGTGATGTTATAATAACTGTAAGATTATCATATTCTGCTGTTAATTTTTGAAGCAAATTTAATAAATTATTTATAGCGACAGGATGCAAAGCTAATTCAATTTCGTCAATCAACATCAAAACAGGTTTGTCAGCTGGTAATGAACGACGTATTATCGAATTATATATAAAGTGTAGCAAGGAAATGAGCAGACATTCGCCTGAACTCATCCTATACTGACTAATAAACCCATTATCAGTTTTATAAAAATAAGGCGTATTTTGCAATTCAAGATCAGCTGCAATATACTTATTTCTTATTTTAAACACATCACGATAATACGATATGTTATTGTGCAATATTTGACCTAACGATTCCTTAATATAATTATCGGCTTCAACAATATACTCATTTTTTATTTTTCCCTCTTCCATTAACTCGTCAACATTCTTTGAATCTCTAAATCTCATTCCATAAAACAAACTTCCCTCATATGTTCCATTAAATTGTATAGTGTCCGGAAAAATCGTTGATTTCCAGAATGAGTTTTCGCAAAACCATCTATCTTTCTTTCCTTGATATAGGAATTCTACATAAGATGTATTGTTAAAATCTTCTGGTTTTAATAGACCGAGATTATGCTTTGATAATAATTGCGCCATACAAGACATAATTGTACTTTTTCCACATCCGTTATTTCCTACAATAGCATATATTCCATTTTCAATTGGCAGTTCTATACTTCCGTTAGCTATACCTTTTATATTATGAATATTCATTATTAAATCACTCATACTTTTCATCTCCTCAAATCAATAATTGTATTATACCATAAATTACCCCCTTTGTCTATTGACGAAATATAAGAAAATTTGTGTTCGGATTTATTCACTGTCAATATCGTCCGTTTCTTCGTCCTCATTTACAACGGTTTCGGTGTCCTCGTCCTCAAAATCGAAGTCGTCCAAATCGTCTGCCTGTTCAAGTTTCTTTTTCGGCAAAATTACCTTGTAATAATAGCCGCCAATTCCGGCAGCCGCCGCAAGTGCAAGAATGATAAACAAGCCGGAATTGTTTTTCTGCCGGTTTTGCTCCGACTGTTCGGATTTTTCGGTCTTGCTGTCTGTGTTCTTTTTATCGGTTTCGGTTGAATCCGTTTCAGCCGTATTTTCCGTCTGCTCCGGCTTTGCGGTTGCTGTCGGTTTTTTGTCCGACTTCTCTACAAGTGCCTCAAGGTCGCTTTCGTCAACTGTATTCAAAAAATACACATTTTCGCTTTGTGCGCCCTTGTCAATCACAAAATAAAAAACATTCCCGTCCCGTGCGGTTACGGTGATAAACTGCAAATTTTCGTTATCCGAAACATCATCTACAAGCTGTGCGTTACCCTTTGGCGTCAACGTTCTGTTGTCCTCAATTACGGTTTCGGCAGGTGTTTCTGCCGGAGCGTTACTCTGTGCAAACGCCGTCATTCCCGATAAAGCGAAAACGGCGGTAAATACCGCCGCCGCAAATTTAATTCTGTTCATTTTCATTGTCCGTGTCCTCCTTGTTTTCAAGCTCTGCCTTATATTTTTCGGGCAGTTCAAACTCGCCCGTTGCATAGGCTTTGAGTAGTGCCGTCAAGGTCTTGTTGTCGATATTGACCGTCTTAACCAGCTTGACAATCTGCAAGTTTTCAGCCTCGACGCGCTTTGTTTCAAGTTCTCTGATTTTCTTTTGCAGCTCTGCAATTTTAGCTTTTGCCGCCGCAATATCCTTATCAATTTTTGTTACTGTTGCCATTGTATAAAATACCTCCGTTAAATTTATTTTTTAGTTTAATCGCCCGTAGGCGTAAAAGTGCTGCGTCCAATAATTTGAATTGACGCTTGCGTACTGAATGGGATTGCCGCAATGAATCATCATACCGTTGCCAACATAAATACCGACGTGCGATACCGGGCAGCCGCTGTTGTATGTCCCCGTGAAGAAAATAATATCGCCGGGCTTTGCGTCCGACGGTCTGACGGGAGTACATTGGTCGAAAATACCTTGTGCCGTTGTTCTGCCGAGAGGATATACGCCGGAGTTTTTGAATACCCAGCACACAAATCCCGAACAGTCAAACGAGGTCTGCGGACTGCTGCCGCCCCAAACATACGGATAGCCCAAATACTTCTCGGCTTCGGTTATCAGCTTTCGGAATGTTTCGTCCGTAAGAGCCTCGCCCGGAATTGTGTAGTCATTGTATGGGCTTTGCGTTATGTTTGAATAAATATCTTCCGCAAACAGATAATCACGGTTGCCCTTGCTGACAAGGTAAATATCGTAAAGCTCTCTTTGGTCTGCCGTAAGCGTGGTTGTCATACCCTCGTTCACAAGCGTAACATTGAGAATTTTATAGGTGTATTCGTTCCCGTCCTCGTCCGTCTGCTGCCGGATTGTTTCGGTAATCTGCAAATGGTATTGTGCATTGAACAGAGTATCAAGAGCAGATTTAATGTCATTGAATTTGAAATCCTGATATACAGCCGTAAGATATGAAATCAGCTCATACGGGTTATGTCCGATACCCGCCAAGTTATAATTATATTCATCATATCCCGAATACTCATTTTCGATATTATCAATTTTACTCTGCAAATTCTGCTCCAAACCGTTGTAATAGTTTTCAGCCGCATAAATATCCTCGTCCTCCGCAAAGTATGACGATACCATTATTGAATTAAAGCCCGTCGTACCGATAACGGAACAAGAGGAAAGAGCCGTACCCAGCCAAGCAATCAAAAGCACGATTGCAAGAATAACACCGAAAACGGCTTTGTGCCGCCATATAAAAGCCGCAAGCCTTGACGCTGCACGCTCGGCGTTCTGTGCCGCTTTTTTTGCCTGCTTCGCCGTCTGCTCGGCTCGTTTTGTCTTTTGGTATTTTTTCTTTATCTGCTGTTTTTGACGGAATTTCTTTAACGCCGATTTTTTCAGCGACGGATTTTCCGCAAGCGTTTTTTCATACGCCGCCTTAATTTCCGCTTTTTCCGCCTTAACCTTTAAGCGTGCAGCTTTTTTGTACGGTGCAGCTTTACGCTGACCGTCAATGTATTTTGCCGTTCTGACACTGTACCGTGCAAGGCTTTCCGCCTTTTGCTCCGTTTGGTGTACCGCTTCGACGCCTGTGTTTTCGTTTTCAACTTCCGCAACCTTTGAATGAAGTTTGTTAAGCGCCGTATGCTGCAAGGCTTCACGGCTTGTCTTGACAGGGGATCGGTGGTACAAATCCGATTGAGGCTTGACCTCTTTTTCAAACTGCAAACGGTTTTTCGGTTTTTGCTTTTGCTCGTCATACAGCCGCTTGCGTTTGATTTTCCTTTTATGTGGTAAATTTTGTTCAGCTTTTTCAGCTTTGGATTTTGCCTTTTCCGCCTTTTTCTCAAATTTCCGAGCACGTCTGTTTACTCTGTCAAAAGGAATATCGCCGCTGTCGGATTTAGCTGTATCAGTCTTTTCAACATTTGTTTCAGCGTCTGATTCTGTGTTATCGGTTTTATCCGATTTATCAAAAGACAGCTTTTGCCGTTTTTTAGTGTTAGACTTTTTATCCGTTTCGGATTTTGCGTGCCTCACGCTGTCAAACGGAATATTACTGTCCCTTTCGGCTTTGCTTTCCGAAAAATCCATATCCGTATTTTTTGAAAATTCCGTTTTGTTTTCCTGTGCCTTTTCGGAAATATCGTAGTCATCGGATTTTTGCGTTTGCTCTGCAAAATTGTAATTAACGCCTTTCGTCTGCTTTTGCATACGATACATTTTACTGCGGTATTTCTTTTTCTTTGCGGCAGAGAAATAGGAAGGCCCGGCTTTCGGAATGTCCGGCTGAATATCCTGTGATATATTTTCCGTTTCGGTCGGCTCAATATCCTTGTCGCTGAATTGTGCTGTGCTGTCTGCCGGAACGGGAGCATTATTATCCGCTGTTTTAGAAACGGAAATATCAATCTTTGTTTCAGCAGGAGTATTTTCGGAATTAGCAGCCGTGTTTTCAGTTTGCCTTGCCCGATACATACGGTTTTTCTTTGACGGTGTAATGGGCGGTTTTTGCTTTTCACCCTCTGTATGCCGTCCGAGCTGAATGTCGGGGCTTTTATCCTTTACATAGCTTTCATCACGGTTTTTCGACTTAAATTCTTTATCGTTCCGCATATAGACACCGCCTTATCCGATTTCATTTCCGGGGCGTGTTTTCTGCGGCTCCTGCGGATTTTTCTTTTGGTCAGCTTTCAGCTCATTAAGCTGTTTTCGGATTGACGGCTTTTTCTCTGCCTGTTTTTCCGCTTTTTCCGCCGCTGCTTTCTGCATTTCCTCCGTAACATAGCCCGGCAATAAATGACCGTGTACCATAAAGGATTTTTCCAAATCTTTCGGTATAGACGGCGATATTTCCGTAAACAAGTGTGAATACGCCTTAATTCTGCCTTGTATGTATTTCTCGGCTTCCACGCGTGTAGCACACACCCGTTCCTGACCTGCAACCTTGTATGAGTTTGTATAATCGGGTCTGTTTGTGTAAATATTCCACCTGACGTCATATTTTACGGTATCATTCCGCCAGCTTGAACGCTCATATATATTGTAAGTCATTTTATATACCTTGTTGCTTATGGTAAACCTGTCAGTGCCGTCCTTTTCCCATTTGTTTGAGGTATGCGAAACCTCCGGCACATTTTTATAATCAAGCGCCTTTTCATATTTTCTCGTATTTGCCGCAAGCGCTTCCCAATCCTTTAAGGCGTCGATAGCTTTTTCGTATGCCGCCTGTTCCTGTGCAATGTTTTTTTCTTTCAAAGCGGAAATATCGCCAACCGTTAATTTTAACAGGTCTGACAAATCGGACTCACTGCCGCTATACACGGTATGCTCGATTTTAGCCTTATAACCCGGTGTAAGCGTATCATTGTCATACACCGTATAATCGTTTCCTTTTCTCATATACTGACCTCCTTTGTGCGGGTTTTTAACTGTTTCCGTTCCGTCGGCTTATCTGCTTTCAGCTCATTCAACTGCTTTCGGATTGACGCCTTTTTCTCTTTTTCTTTCTGCATAGAAACCGTTATATATCCCGGCAGCAATACGCCGTTCACACAAAAATGGGATTTATCAATATCGGGAATAACGGGGGATATTTCCGTAAACAAGTAATCGTAGGCTTTAATTTTGCCGTCGATATACTTTTGTGCTGATTCCTCGCTTGAAAATGTTTTCTCTCGGCGTTCCAGTACAAAAGCGCTTTGCCATTGTACGCTTTGAGTTTTAACGCTTAATTCAATGTCCCATTTTATTGCTCCGTTCCGGCTCTGCCGCTTGTCAATTCTGTATTTCATAAGATAAACCATATTGCTGCGCACTTTGTAATCGTAATCATCAACAGTCCATTGATTGCTTGTATGTTCGATAGACGGCGCAGTCAGATATTCAAGCGCCCGTTTATGTCTTTTGGTAACAAGCGCGGACTTTTCCCATTCCGCAACCGCCTGTAACACCTTTTCGTATGCCGCGTTTTCTTTACCGATACTTTCATCACGCAAATTCTCAACCTCTTTTACGGATTTTGTTATCAAGTCCGAAATATCGCAATCACCTTTATAATAAACGCTGCGGTCGATTTTAAGACCGGCGCCGTGAAAGAGCCTATCGTCCGAATATCTTTCATATTCGCCGTAATCTGTTGTGCAATCGGTTGTTGTCATACCATATCCGCCTCCTTAATTTCTTTCAAATCTATACGGCAGTCGATTTCATAGCCGTACCTTGCGACGAGCTCTTTTATTTCCGCAATCAGCTTTTTGCGTTCCTCACGCCGAACATTCTTTATCGCTTCAAATGCGGTTTTATCCAAGCAGCCGCTTGAATTTAATTTTTCATTATCCATTATCCGCCTCCTAAAAAGAGCGCAAAAAAAGAACATTGAATTTTCGTCAATGTTCCTTTTTCGGTGATTTAATTTTTTAATCTTCGTAATGACCTTTACAAGACGCAATAATTATATTTCCGTCGGACAGCTTATATACAATTCTGTTTTCATCATCTATCCGTCTGCTCCACCAACCGCTTAAATTTAATTTGAGCGGTTCCGGCTTGCCAAGTCCGGAAAAAGTATCACGCTGAATATCTTTAATTAAAGATATTCAGCGTGATACTTTTTAATGTCTTTTTATCTTGCGTCTGCCAATAACAGTAGTCCTCCCACGCACTTTCGTCCCATAGTAACCTCATAGCTTAATCCTCTTCGATAAGCTCGTGTTCCACCAGCTTCGCCTTTCCTGTTTCAATATCAGAAATAACCTTGCTCAAATGTTTCATATTGCTTTCGGAATAAAACGGATCGGCTGATATTTCAAAAGGTATGCGTTTTTCTCTGCTGACCTTTGTTGCAAAAATGGTAAATGCGGTAGTCATTGACATACCCATTTCCTGACAGGTCTGTTCCATTGATTTTTTCAAGTCAGCGTCCATACGAAAATTAACCATAGCCTGTGCCATAAAATCCACTCCTTTCGCCTTGTGTATTTATTATAGCATTTTGTAAAGCAAAAGTCAATACTTTGCTTTACAAAATATATTATGCTGCAATAAATTTTTTTGATACATTTTATGAGTGAATTTTATTTTCCAAACACACAATTATTTATGCACGCTCCCGTTTCAATATCTGCAATACATTTGAGTATGGGGAAAACCTGCGGAGGGCAGACGGCATTTCCGAGCGTTTTTAATCTGTCGGCTCTGCCGGCTGTGTCCTCTGTTATACGGGGAATACCGTCAGGCTCCCGTTGCCACAGCCTGCGTCCGTCCAGCAGGCAGCGCCTGCACGCAATATTATCAAAGTTTTCCGTAAGCCACTTTTTAGAAGCGCAACGGTAAATATCGTCTACACCGCAGTCCAGCCAAGAGGAAAACCCATTAACCATTCCACCCAATCGGGATTGAGCGCTGCCGTTTCCGAGTGCGGATTTTCCAGCCGTATAATCTGTGCCGCCAAGTTTGCCTTGTCCTTGCTTTTGAGCATTACCTCCGGCTTGAAGGTTGACCTCATTCCGTCCGACGCTATCGGCGTTAAGTAAAACACCGCCGCCGACAGAGGAAGGCTCCATTTTGTGCCGTTCCTGTTCACCTTGCGGAATATCCCATTGTCCGAGAGGTACACGTTCATACTCATTGCTTCCTTTACAGTTCTGTCGTCGGAGGCAAGGGGTGTGGGAAACATCAGCGCCCACGATAAAAGTTCTTGTGCGCTCGTGCCACGCGCCGACGCCGCAAGCCGGATATACGAATGTTTGAACAGCGTAGCCCGCACGCTCCAAGTCAAATATCGTTTTGTCGAGCCCCATATTGATAAACCCGGCAACATTCTCCCCAAGCACCCAATGGGGCTTGATTTCGGAAATAACTCTGACCATTTCAGGCCAGAGATACCGAGCGTCGGCA
>ERZ839767.3991-NODE-3991-length-15763-cov-2.870385_pt1 | contig 15763 bp, 8 predicted proteins | sample MGYA00519879_ERZ839767 | MGnify/ENA primary metagenome ERZ839767 (study PRJEB31850, sample SAMEA3708852) | human gut metagenome | biome: human gut; feature: human-associated habitat; material: faeces | place: China | collected 2014 ...
GCCATGCTTGTTCTTTCTTTTTCTGTTGGAAGGTTGGAATGTTCTTTTCATCTTTCTATATATTTATTTATTATTATCTTACATATCAATTCGGGCTGCAAAGATAGAGGCTTTTTTTTAATAAACAAAGAGTTGAAAGTTTTTTCTTCTAATTCCAGCCCGGATTCTGCTTCAAATTCGGATTAAGAGCAATTTCATTGGTAGGAATCTGATACAGATAGTATTTCTCCAGCCAGCCTTTACCTGTTTTTACCGGATCATTATACATATATACATATCCCTCTGTTTTTCCGGAGGCATCGGCAAAACCTGTATTCAAATCAATAAACTGCCCGCTGTTACCAATCTGCTCTTTAGTCGCCCATTGTCCGTACTGTACTTTGTTTACAAACCATTCCGCTTTTTTCCAACGCCGTATGTCGTAAAAGCCAAAACCTTCGCCCATCAGTTCCACCATCCGTTCACGACGAATCTCCCAAAGAACCGGAGCTACCGACGGGTCCCGAGCCAGGTCGAAGCTGTCATTGATCTCGCTGACCGTCATACTGGCAATCTTTGCCCTTACCCGCAGTTTATTAATGGTTGCATCAGCTACTCCCTGATTAAACTCTCCCTTCTCGAATTTGGCTTCCGCATAGTTCAGTAACAGTTCAGCAGGACTTCTTCAATCTTAAATAAAGGGACATCGGTTGTCCCCTGATTTTCACGAGAATCATCCCATACATTATAATAACGGTATACATAATTACCGCTACGGGCTACAATGAAACCTTGCCCCCAATTATTAGTCGAGAAATGAGGGATGCCTTCCAATACAGAAGCCGACCAGTTCATCAGAGGAAAAACCTTATGCTTGCCAGCTTCCCCGTTTCCACCTCCATATCCGGTATAAGTGGTAATCCCCATCAAGTCCATATACTCTTTATCAGCCGGATTATCCGTATATTCCCAAGAATTGTTATTGTTTTTACGAACAACTTTATAGGGTGGTGCGACTGTCTCCAACAAACGGTAATCACGATGCCGAAATGTTGAATACATCGTTTTATCCGTTTTTCCCCATTCATAGGAGCTACTGGTAGAAATCGGTTTTCCGTCTTCACACAGATACATGTCGACAATGTGCTGGGGCATTTCCACATTATGGGTGGAAGTCCGTTCCACATGTGTCAGCACATAATTTGTAAAAATCTTAGGAACATACTCCTGATACAGGATCACTCCCGGAACACCTGCCAGATCAGAGGTCAGCATTTCCCCGAAACTGCTGTGTACCGTCGGATAGGCAGCCATCAGACTTTCGGATGCTTTGATACAGGCATCAAAATATTTCTCATAATCGCCCAGTTCATGATATTTCCGCCAGGTTCCTTCAAATAAGGCAAAACGGGAGATCAATGCACGTACAACATGCACATTGATCGTGTTATCCCCGTCGCCTTCCGGTTTTATATGTTGTTCAGCGTATAATAAGTTTTCCAGAACCTTGTCCGCCACTTCTTTACGCGGAGTACGCGGACCATAAGCCACTTCGGTATCACTATCACCCAGGATATGCTCTACCCAAGGCACATCGCCAAAACGGGCGATCAGTTCCATATAATAATAAGCACGAAAAAAGTAACCGACAGAGCGCCAATGTTCCTTATCGACATCACTCATAGAAGAATTATCTATATTATCCAGCATTAGGTTGGCATTACGGACAAAAGAGAAATTCCATCCGTTGCCGGAAGCCGCATCCGTTATCGTCTGGAAAGCATAACTGTTCCCGCTACCCAACCGGCGCATCAGATAACCCGCATTGATATCTCCCTGATAAGATACGGCACTGGCATAGGAACCTCCCGTCCCCGGACGCCGCAACATATTACCATTCGTAAATACATTATACAATCCCCACGCATATGTCTTGAACGTACTGTAGGTTGAAAATACAGTTTCTTCGGTCAATGAATCCTTCGGAGAATGTTCCATGAAATCATCATTACACCCCGGCATGGCAGCCAATCCTGCCATAATCATCAAAGAATATATTATTTTTTTCATTTTCCTGCTAATTTAAAGTGTGACATTTATACCAAACGAAACGGTGCGATAGAAAGGATATCCCCAGGAAAGACGTTCCGGATCATACCCTTTAGGCAAAGAAGAGAATGTGTGTAAATTTTCACAACTCACAAAAGCCTTCAACGCATTCAGGTGAATAACATCCATCCATGTTTTCGGGAATGTATAACTGAATGTAATGTTTTTCACACGTAGATAGGCCCCGTTCAACAGGTATTTCGTTTGTGCACGTGTATTCGAACCGGAATTTTCACGCTGGTTGTAAATGCGGAAATATTCAGCATCCGGATTTACCGGGTTCCAATTGCCATTATCCGGATCGATCGGTTTCCAATAATCCAGCTGATCGTCGAAAATCTGTCCGAACTGGCCGGAAGCAAACGACCATCTGCGGGCATCGCTTATCCAGACATCACGTTTACCGACACCCTGTAACAACACATTCAGGTCAAACCCTTTATAATTAACACCCAGATTAATACCATACTGGAGACGTATCTTATTGTTACCGATGATCTGACGATCTCCCGGATTCATCAATGTCCCGTCGCCAGCATCGATTCGGTTCACACTATCGTCATCATCACGCAGATTCTTGAACTTTATGTCACCGGGCCGTGGGTTTACAGCATTAATAGAGGTAACCCCCTCTTTTAGTTTCCAGGTATTCGTATCCTCAAAATCATCTACGGTATAATATCCGTCTGTCACATATCCCCATATTGTTCCGATCTCATAACCGGTATAGTAATTATTCTCTCCATTACTGTTCTGCAAGACAAACGATTCATTATCATACTTTGTAACAGTCGTACGCGAATCATACAGGTTAAAACCGACATTATATCCCCAGTTACCGATCTTATCCCGCCAGTTCAGGCTCAACTCCCATCCTTTCGTACGTAAATCCGCCACATTCTGTAAAGGAGCGGACGCCCCGACTAAAGCCGGCAGTTCCAATCCGGGAGCCAACATATCCTTTGTATCACGCTGATACCAGTCGAAAGTTCCGCGCAAGCGGTTATTCAGCAAAGCGATATCCACACCAAAGTCCAATGTTTCCACGGTTTCCCAGGTAAAGTTATCACTAACCAGTCCCGGTGCTTTTATTGTAACCGGTTTATCTCCGTTTACGATCCAGTTCACTTCGTTTGCCGGATATGCCGACATAACCGGTGTAAACTGATAAGGATCGATCGCCTGGTTACCGATCTGCCCCCACGAGCCTCTCAGCTTCAATTCTCCCAGCCATCCGGCAGTCGACTCCATAAAGGTTTCACGGGCCACATTCCAGCCAACGGAGAAAGAAGGGAAGAAACCGAAACGGCTTTTCTTCGGGAACTTAGACGAACCGTCATAACGTCCGTTCGCCTCAAACAGATAACGCCCTTCATAATCGTAATTCAAACGATAGAATGCCCCACGCACGGAATATTCACGATACTGGTCCGTAATCGTTTTTGTCTCGCCGGTTGCCGTGTTGAATGAGGGTACCTGATCATTTATCAAATCGTATGCGTAAGCAGTCAGTTTCGTATATTTGCTATGTTCCTGATTGAATCCGACCATTGCCGTCAAATTATGCTTCTCATTGAACGTACGGGTGTAAGTAGCATAAGCATTGATCGCATGGTAATCGGTTGCTTCATTAATCTCCTGTAAAGAAGAGTTTGCCGCCGTTTGCATTTTAGCCATTTGTATATTGGCATAATCCATGATAGCCCGGTTCTGGCGGTTATTCTGCACCACTTTATCAAAGGTATACTCAAAAACCATTTCCAAGCCACTCAACGGTTTCACGACCGTTTTCGACATCAAACGGGTATTATCCCTGATCGTCCTGTTATCTGTAGCCAACTTCAACAAGTTTTGCGGCGTATCCGTCAACAGTTCCTCTCCGTCAGGCAGAATCAGATAACCCTCCGGATAAAGGCTCGGTTTACGCATATCATAAAGCGTAGACGAAGATGACGTGATCGGCATATTTTTCGTGCTTTGCGCATAACGGACATCGGCCGATTGAGTAAGCCAGGAAGTGATATCAGCGGAGACATAGGCACTGGCAGATGCACGTTTATACGAATCTTTATCTGTTTTCAAAATACCCTGTTCTTTATTATATCCCAATGACATACGATAAGTAATCTTCTCACCGCCTCCGCTCAGCGAAGCATTGTGGTTCTGTAAAAAGCCGAAATTATCGAACATGTTCGTATAAACATTCTTTTCATTCAAATAATAGTTCACACCTGTTTCCGGATCCGTATAAATACCATCCCCGTACGTTTTAAACTGGCTGGGATCCTGCTGATAAGCTCCCAGATATTTAATCCAGGTATCGATATCCTGTCCTGCAAAATAACTCCCGGAACCAAACTGGGCGTCCTTATAAGCCTGCAACCATTGCATACCATTGGCTATACCCGGTTCGTTGATAGAAGACTGGAACCCGAAATTATTATTATAATTCACCTGGAACCGCTGCCCTTTCTGTGCCTTCTTCGTTGTAACCAATATTACACCAAAAGCAGCACGTGCCCCGTAAATAGCAGAAGAAGCGGCATCCTTCAAGACCGAAACACTTTCTATATCTTCCGGATTCAACATATCGATATCACCAGGCACGTTATCGATCAGCACCAACGGACCTCCTCCGTTAATTGAAGTCGTACCACGGATATTGAAATTCTTGGACGAACCCGGACCTGCCGCATCATTATTGGCGGTAATCTGCAACCCCGGCATAGTTCCTTGCAAGGCACTCATCGCATTCGTCACCGGACGCGAACCCAGCACTTCCGTCATTTTCACCTGCGAAACAGCTCCCGTCAAGTTCTCCTTTTTCTGAGAACCGAACCCAACAACAACCACTTCACCCAAAGTCTGCGTATCTTCCACCAGATTAACCTGAATATTTCTTTGGTTATTTACCTGAATTTCTTTTGACAGATAACCGATATAAGAAATAATCAAGGTTGCACCAGGAGATACCTCAATAGAGAAACGTCCGTCTATATCGGTGATCGTTCCATTAGTAGTTCCTTTCTCAACAATATTCGCCCCGATGACAGGGTCTCCCATATGATCCTTCACAACTCCCGTAACCCGGTGTGCCTGTGCAGTTGCCGGACGGCCCGGTTGTGAACTTTTCGCTCTGAGGACAATGTGGTTATCAACCAACTGGATATCCACATTCTTATCTTTAAAAATACTTTCCAGCACGTGTTTAACCGACTTATTTTCGGCTTTCACTGAGACAACACGATTTACATCTACGTCTTTCAGGTCATACCAAAAGGAATAATCCGTTTGGGCGCGAATCGCATCAAAGACCTCATTCACTGTGACATTACTCAAATTAAACGTAACATTAGTCTCTTGTCCGTAAGATTTTGCAGACACTGAAAATATCCCCAGAAATAACAGCAAGACAGATATTTTCATAATATTTAGACTTTTTTTTATGCATAAAATTCGACACAACGAACCTATGCTACAAGCTTTTTGATACATTTGTAGTTAGTTGTTAAATAGTTAATAATCTAGTCTGAAATGATTTTCTACTTTTTTAGCAACAGAATTGAGGAATGTTAGCGCATTCCTCAATTTGTCTCAGGTTAACTCAGTTTTTATTCATAGGCATTTTAAATTAAATGTTAACACTATAGTTTTTTATTCACTCTCTTAATAAATATCTACTATACCTCCTTTGATCCGGTATCTGAATTTTTCATTAGCGGCCATTACTTTAAATATCTTTTCTATCGGATCATCCAGCTTGAAGTCACCGGCGAATCGCCGCTCACTCACTGAAGGATTATGAATTTCAATCTTCACATCATAATAACGTTGGAGGGTTTGTGTAATTTGTTTCATTGTTTCGCCTCGGAACACCAATTTGTTATTCATCCAGTTCAATGCAAAGGAGGCATCGTCTTCAAACACTTTCACCCGGTTGACCAACGTATTATAAACTGCCATCTCCTGCGGTTTAAGCGTCACCGGAACCAACTCTTCATTCCCTGATAAACGGACCGACCCGTTCAAAAGAAAGACTTTTACATCTTCATCCCCGGCATAGGCACTCACATTGAATTTTGTCCCCAAGACTTTCACTTCAAGACCGCCAGCCTCAACAACAAAAGGTATCTCCTCGTTTCTTGCAACTTCCAGATAAGCTTCGCCGGATAGCTTCAGCGTACGGCTGTTCTTACCGAAATCATCCGCATAACTGATCGTACTCCCTGAGTTCAGCCAAACAAGCGAACCGTCGGCCAGGCAAACCTGTGTTCGTGAACCTTTCGGACTCTTTATTTCTGAGATCAGAGGAACACGTTCCTCAATGGAACGTGATTGAAAATAAAGGACGGTAAAATAACTCAGGAACACAAAAGGGATCAGCACTGCCGCCACTGCTACCCCTCTTTTCCACCACGGGACACTCAACCGTTTACGCGGGATCCCGGCAAAAGAGGCACACCTTTTGCTGAAAAGTATGTAGGCTTTCTCATCATCAAAAAGAAAATGCGGATTTGCAACTTCAGAAGAATCCCAAAGTTCTTTCATTTGGCTATAATATTGCCGATGTTCCTCCGACTCGTCCAACCATCCTTCCAAACGCGCCCGGTCATCTGCTGATAAATTTCCCGAAAGTCGGTCAATTATCAAATCATCCCAATATCCCCGATCTGTAATTCGTATATCCATAATGTTCCTCTTCTATAGATATGACAAACGAAAAAAGAAAACGGGTGAAAAAAATGATCTTTTTTTTACATAAAAAGGAATAAAGTCAGCCAGAACGGCAGGTAGTCCCGTAAATCATGACGCAGCTGATTCAGGGATAAACGTATATGATATTTCACTATATCAATCGTGATATTTTTACGGGCGGCAATCTCTTCATACTTCAATCCATCATGACGGCTCATCTCGAAAATCTCACGTGTAAGCTCAGGGAGGGAACTGACAGACTGCATAATCTTTCCCTCCAGTTCTTTTTCCAGCAAAGACGACATCGGATAATAATCCTGCTCATGGAAAGATTCTTCCCTTTTTTCCATCTGCCTGGAAACGGATTGCCTCAGATTGTTTTGCCGCTCCAAATGGTCAAGATAATTGATGCTGCTATTTTTCACAGCTTTCATGAGGTAGGCTCTCAATGATTGATTTATAATCAACGAATCCCGTTTCTCCCAAATATTGAATATAATATCGCTGACTAAAGTTTCGGCAACAAAATAATCTTTCACATAGGTATATGCAAAAGCACAAAGCACCTTGTAATGCAGCTTATAAAGCGATTTATAAGCCTGTTCGTCCCCAAGACGCAGACCTTCTATTAAGTTTTCATCATGCAAAATTGTCACCGTTTATCCCCATCATTATCTACTCCTTATATAACATCAGAAAGGCATATAAGTTTTATTCTCGAAATTGGCATGTTGTCCTTCAAACTTCTTGGCTTCCTCTCCTTCCGGATTCAGTTCGATTGATTTTTTCAGGTCTTCGAAAGCACCTTCTTTATCACCTTTCAGGTTTTTGGCGCGACCGCGTTCGGCATAAGCCTTGGCAAAATCCGGCTTTATTTCAATGGCCTCATCGAAAAAGACAATGGCTTCGTCTAACAAGTTTTTAGTGATCAGCAGCGAACCTTTCAGTATACAGGCATCTTCATTGAACGGGTTCAGGTCGAGCGCCTGCTGGTAATCATCGGCGGCAGCATCCAGGTCACCCAGCGATTCGTGTATTTTACCTCTTACCAGATATGTTATTTCTTCTTCCGGAGCCAATGAGATCGCATTCTCGATATCGGGCAAAGCCTCCTGTCCCTGTTTCATGGCAAGCAGCACCTCTGCACGAAGTAGATAAGCATCCGTGAAATCATCTTTCAAGGCTATGGCTTTCGTCAGGTCGGCAATGGCTCCCAACTGGTCACCGGTTGTTCTTTTGGCTTTTGCCATCAGGAACCAGGCTAGATGGTTCGACTCATCCAGTTCAATCACCCGCAGGCAGTCGGCAATGACCTCGGCTTCCTTATCCAGCATAAAAAGCACGCTAACCCTTGTCAACAACGTCTGGATATGCTCCGGCTCCATTTCCACCATACGGTTCAATGTTTCCAAAGCCTTTTCCGTCTGGTTTGCCATTGAATAGGCCGACACCAGATGGTTCATTGTTTCAAAATCTTCCTGTATATTCAAGGCTTCCGTAAAACATTTGATAGCATAGGCCACCTGGCCGATTTTTTGCGCACGGATACCGTCATATTTTAATATGTCGAAGTTTTTCTGATCGTTTTTAGCTTTTCCTTCTGCCGTATCCTCACTTTTGGAAGAAGAGAACAAAGATGTAAAGAAATTTCCCATGGTTATATGTTTATGTTCGAGAGGGCAAATATACCGATTATTTTGAATTTGCCATACGTAATAAGCTCCTATCATGAAAAGGGCCGCCACAAAATGACAGCCCTTCCAAAGAAAACCTCCCCTTAATTCATCTGTAATCAATCAATCCACCCATCATTCTGAGTCAGATTATCATTCTTTTGAATTTCGGTTCTGGGGATTGCCCAATTATATAAATGATCACCATCCCAGCTATATGCAAACTCTACCATACCCCAGATCTGTTTCAGACCGGCATTTTTCTTAAACTTAGTTTCATGCCATGTTTTCCAACGCATTTCATCAAAGAAGTTCACACCCTCACCAGCAAATTCCCAGCGACGTTCATTGCGGATACGGTCACGCATATTCTCCTGCCCAGAAACCTGAGTATACTGGTTGCTATTCAATAAAGCTGCACCTACACGCCCACGCACCTTGTTCACCCATTCTATTGCTTCATCAGTCTTTCCCTGTTCATTCAGACATTCCGCCAGAGAAAGCACCACATCCGCATAGCGGATAATAGGAATATCGATTGGAGAATATTCACGGTTCGGAATTTCAGAAGCCCCCTCAGCAACAAATTTACGGAACAAATAATAAAATTTAGTATTCGTATCAGTCTTCAAATCAAATGGAGCGGCCGTATTAGAACCTCTGTATGGCCAGCGTAGCGTATAGGTATAAGCCGTCACACCATCCGCTCCATCATATTCAGAATACGGGGTTATAATTGTAGCCATCAGGCGTGGATCGCGATGTTCATACGCAGTTTTGATACGGGCTTCATTCTCGTTGTCCAAATATTTGGATAAATCAGCCCCTGCTTTTTCCATAGTCAATTTTTCTTCATCTGTCATACCATCACGCAGAAAATAAACTGCTCTTTTTGCAACATCCATAGAATTAAAACCCGGAATATAATTATCCCAATCAAAAGGTCTGCCATCGACATCTTCGTAAGTTTCCACAAAATCCGTACTTGCCAGATACGTGTTCCAACAGGAACCAAAGGTTCCACGTGAGCCATACCTAAAAGAAAAGTTATTACCATATCCGCTTTCACCGATACATTGCAAAGAAAAGATCATTTCCTCACATTGCTCATTTTCTTCCTTAAACAACTGTTTATATTCACCTTGGAATAAAGCAAAACCCAAATCACCGACTTTACGAAAATCAGCTTCCGCCTTCGTCCATTCGTTCATCCACATGTAAACCTTTCCACGCAAAGCATAAGCTGCACCTTTCGTCACACGACCGTAATCACCATCTCCTTTGGTGTATTTATCCGGGAAATCGGAAGTATTGATAGCATCTGTTAAATCGGTAATTACCTGGTTCCATACTTCAGTTTCACTATTTCGGCCTTTTACCATGTCTTCCAGTTCGACAGGCTCCAGATAAAGAGGAACGCCTTTATATACCATGTTCAGTTTATAATAGAAGTACGCACGCATAAACTTCGATTCAGCCATCAAGCGAGCCAACTTTGATTCCGACAAAGGAGCTTTCTGTAAATTAGTTATCGCATCATTACAGCGGCTCACTCCTTCGTAATGAATCTTCCAATAATCAGAAAACAACTCGTCGCTGGTTGTTGCATTCCCCATCAACAGAGAGTAATTTCCATCTCGATAGTCAGCCGACACACCATAACTGTCAAATTTATGCAAATCACCAGCTACATTTGAAGAACGGAGCACATTATAAATACCCATAACTCCCATATCAGCCAAATTCTCTGTTGTCCACATATTACCGGAACCAATAGAAGAATAAGGATTCAAATCCATTAAGTCACTCTGACAACCTGTTAATAAGACAATAGATACGCCTAACAAGCAAAATTTATTTATTAGTTTCATGATTGTTTATTTTTAAAATGAAATATTAGCACCAAAAGCAAACTGCCTCAAAGAGGTATATTGGGGAGTCGCTCCTAATTCCGGATCTTGTCCAGGATATTTCGTAATATTAAATACATTTTCAATGGAAATATAGACACGCAGGTTTTCAATGAATACTTTTTTAGAAACAGAAACCGGTACCGTATACCCGAATGTCAGATTCTTTAATTTCAAATAATTGGCATTATATAAATAAAGAGATGTACCCTCCGCATTCTGATTCCCACTCGCAGTAGTGACCAAACGACCATATTTACTGTTTATATTAGTTCTGGGATCTGACGGATCGTCTGGATTATAAAAATAACGATTATCTGCCACATCTTTACCTAAAGAATAACCCACATTGGCTGCAAGAGAATTATGACCAAATGTTGGTCCCCAATACAATTTAAAACCAGCGGCCCCAGCCCAATTCATCGAAATATCGAAACCTCTCCAAGCTGCCGACATCTGAAATCCGAAATTAAATTTAGGATCTGCCGATACATTTTGAAATTCACGGTCATCCGTTCCTCCATAAATGCCATCACCATTGACATCGGCATAAATATAATCTCCATACCATATCTTACTTTTATCTACAGTTTTATTAGGCATAAATGTATATCCTTCTGCTATCATCGCTTTCAACCAGGCCATATCCAATTCCGTACGGATCATACCATCAGCGGGACCTCCGGCGACACCGTCAACATCGTATCCCTTTCCCGAACCTTTATAAGGCGAACGGAGATAAAACTCTTTTTTCATATTTCCCTCGATAATAGGATCCACGGCAGAAGAACTGGATGCCACATCACCGATATTGCTTTTCCAATTGCCATTCTCATCATACCCCGCCTGAAATACACCTTTGTATTTATCTATCTTATTCGGCGTATATGAGAAGTTTCCGGAAACAGAATAATTCACTTCTCCCGCTTTATCGTTCCAACCTAACGTCAACTCTACCCCTTTAGTACTCATTTCAGCGATGTTCTGGCGGGGAGCCGTCTTATTTCCGGCTGTCAGATAAATAGAAGGAGTAAATAAAATGCCTGTAGTCTTTTTGTGGAAAACATCAGCGGTAAATGAAAGACGATTATTAAGAGCATTTAAATCAACACCGACATTGACCATTTTGGATGTTTCCCATGATAACATACTATTCGCAATAGATGTCGAAGCCAAACCAGAAACCAGTTTACCTCCTAGCGGATATTTCGCACTGGCATACGTTGACATATATTCATATTCTCCCACATCCGTACCTCCATTATTTCCGACAGAACCATAAGAAACACGTAGCTTCAGATTGTCCAACCAATTCCGCGTATTATCCATAAAACTTTCTTCCGTTATTCGCCAGGCAGCAGAAAAAGAAGGGAAAGTTCCCCAACGATAGTCCCTGTGATAACGGGCATTACCGTCATGACGGAGATTCGCTTCAAACAAATATTTTGACTTATACGCATAGTTAATCCTTCCGAAGAAAGAACGGCTGGCTCTGTCGAAAGCACCACCTCCGATACTCTGCATTTCGGTTGCGGAGCCGGGAGTATGGATACTGGAATCAATCAATCCTTTTTTCGTTGCATTACGAGTATTCTGTTTATAATAATACTCTTCATATCCCGCCAAAATGCCTAAATCGTGATCTTCAGCAAACGTCGCATTATAACGTAATATATTTTGTATTGTATAACTGTAATCCGCACGGTTATAGAAATCAGTAGTCATCTCTGACGGTGCGGTAGCTGGTGTCAATATCACTCCATCGCTAAATCTTACCCTGTCATACGGATTTGTCCATGTCTCGTTATCTTCCCAATATCGTTTATAGTTCAAATTAAAATCCCATGACAATCCTTTTATCGGGGTGATGGTAGAATACAAAGTCGTATTAAAATTCGTTTTCTGTTTCGAACCGGCAATATCGTGCAATCTCGCCAAAGGATTATTTGCCATCGTATTTTCTTCCGGAGCTTCCGGGGCTCCGTACTGACCATTCCATATCGGATAAACTCCGGCAATAGCACTTCTCAGCCCCTCGTTCGCATTGTCAAAATTAGCAGGTTCTTTATCTTCCTGAGAAGCAAAAGTACGGGTTCCGACCGTTAACCACTTTGTTATATCTGCTTCGATATTCGCACGTAAAGAATATTTCCGAATTCCTGTATTATCGACTAAGCCGGGATTATCCAGATAACCTGCAGACATCAATACGCGCAGTTTGTCCGTTCCTCCGGTAATAGATACATTATGATCATTGATTATACCATGGTTAAACATTTCCTTTTCCCAATCAGTATTCGGATAAGCAACATAATTCGGGATACCATTCTCCGTTAACCCATTAGGATCTTTTTCTGCAGCCCTCCAGGCTTCAATAGTGGCCTCCGAAAAGTGGTTCGGTCGACCCATATTTTCATAGGCTTCATTAATTCTTTCCATATAATCGCCATAATTGGTCACCTGTTCAATCAAATTGGTCGGACGGGCATACGAAAGACGACCAGAATAAGAAATAGAGAGTTTACCTGCTTTACCCTTCTTTGTGGTTATCAGAATAACACCATTAGCCGCACGAGAGCCATAGATGGAAGATGAAGCAGCATCTTTCAGTACGGATATATTTTCTATATCCTGTGGATTCACCAGGTCCATGGAACCTTCTATTCCATCAATCAAAACCAGCGGATCGGAGTTATTCAACGTACCGATACCACGAATCCTAATTTTAGAGCCATCACTACCCGGATTACCGGAACTTTGCTGAACCTGTACACCGGCACTAAGACCTGCCAGTGCATTCGACACATTCGTCACAGGACGGGACAACGCCTGATCTTCAAAATTGACGGACGAGATAGAACCGGTCAGGTTCACCTTTTTCTGTGTGCCGTAACCGACAACCACCACCTCATCGAGCGCTTCCGAATCTTCCACTATTTTGATCGTGAAAGAGGTCTGGTTATTGACCGGAATTTGTTGTTCCCTGTATCCGATAAAAGATACGACCAACGTCGATTTCGGGGAAACCTCCAACATGAATTTACCTTCCATGTCGGTAATCGTTCCGTTGGTTGTTCCTTTTTCTACGATATTGGCACCGGCAACAGGACCGAACTGATCCTCCACAACACCGGTTACCGTCAATTTCGCCTGTTGTGTGGAAGGGTTAACAAAGACCTCCCGATTTACATCCGTACCGTTGATAGCCGGGCTATCAACGGGTGTTGCAGCTGCAACAGAAGCCATAAACATAAAGGCTCCGGCAAATGCAAGCCTCGATGTCGGATAATTTTTACAATTCTCCATCATAATAATATTATTTGAGTAAATGAATAATAGATTTTCCTGTATGGCTAATCTATATTTTGTTTGTTAATCAGATGTTTGTAACGGGTCAAGGCCTCCAGATAATAGTAATCCGCATAAATAAGCGGTACATCTATTTCCGACTTATGAGGCAGACTGCCCGTGCAGTGCATAATAATGAAATCGGCATTGCCGCCCAGCGGGGCACGATAATCCGGTGAAGAAAGACTTTTCAGCATCCTGACAGCCATCTCGGTATATGCTTTATTGGCGCTGAACTCGCCCAATTCGAAAAGAGCCGAGCAAACAATTGCAGCCGCAGAAGCATCCCTGACTTCTCCTTTAAACTCTTTGGCATAAGAATCGCCATCGGGTGTAAAGCCGGCCTCCCCCGCATTGAAATCCCACATAGGAACCAGATCGTCCGGAAGATGCCGGATAAAGTAATCGGCAAAATTTTCGGCCGCTTCCAGATAGACCGGGTATTTTGTCTCTCTGTACATCATCGTATAACCATAGACTGCCCAGGCTTGTCCACGCGACCAGGTGGAGTTGTCGCTATAGCCCTGACAGGTCTGGCGGTGCAGCGGCTGACCGGTAATCGTATCGTAATCCACCACATGATAGCTGCTGTAATCATCCCTGAAATGATATTTCAAAGTCGTGTTTGCATGAGCGACAGCTATATCATGATATTTTGTATCACCTGTTATGCGGGATACATAAAACAACAGTTCCAGATTCATCATATTGTCGATGATAACCGGGTAAAACCATTCGGAACCATCCCATGCTTTCCGGTAATCCCATGATTCGATAGCCTGTACCCGTTCGTCGAAACGTGTACACAACGAATTGGCACTTTCTATCAGAATATCCTGATAGCCTTCTTTGGGAGCCAGACGCTCTGCATTGCCATAACTGCAATACATCATAAAACCGATGTCATGATTTCCGGTAAAAGACTTGTGCGGTTCAAGCGGGTAAGTCCATTTCTCCGCATAGGTCACCCATTTTTTGTCTCCTGTCAGTTCATACAGATACCAAAGGGCTCCGGGGAAAAATCCGGGTGTCCAGTCATGTCTCGAAGTGGAGACAAGACGCCCTTCCGCATCTGTTGTCCGCGGATAGTTTTTTCCGTTATATTCTCCTACACTGTTAAGTAATAACTGCATCTGTTCCGATGCAAAATTCACGTTTTCCTGAATAAAGGACTCTTCCGTATCTTTTCTCTGATTACAACCTGTCACCGACAAAATCATTAAAAAGCAACAGAACAAAGCTGTTTTCTTCATGTCTGATATGTATATAATGTGTTATTTCATAATTGACTCGTGATAATCTTTCGGGAAAACTTTTCCGCCCCATGCACGCAGAGAAGTCCATTCTTCGGCGGGAGAAGTCCAGAAAGGATGATCGGCAGGCAATCCCAATGGCAGGAAACCCAGCGATGTCATATAAAGACTGCCGTTATCCGTATAATAATCGGCCAGGTTCGGTTGATGACCGACAAAGCCCAACTGAAGGAATCCTTCTTTATTAAAATTGCCTTCCTGGCTGAACATACGTTTCATCACAGCGGTCAGAGCACTTCTGACCTGGCCGTTTGTGAGTGTTTCAGGCAATCCATATTTCCAGGCAGATAGTCCCAGGGATTGAAAAGCGGCAAGGCGATAGGTCATCGACCGCCCGACGGCAGGATAGGCTCCTTCCGGAGAAATCAGCCGCTCGATAATTACATTATAGCGTTGCATGCGGCGGAATGCCTGGTCGAAACTGACCGGTTTATGTATGGGAGTATCTTTGATAGCCTCCGTCACTTCAACCATCATCGGGTGAATCACGTAAGCATTATAATAATCGAAAGAGATTTCCGGACCGTCCGAATACCATCCGTCCCCTTTGTACCATTCGTTCATCTTCTGAAGCCCCACTTCAATGACAAAAGCATCATACTCCTCGCCTATCGATAAAAGAAATGTTTCAACCATCGTCCTGAAAAGCAACCAGTTATTATAGGCGGGACGTACCCACTTCAGGCTATGGAAAGTATCTATATACCGTTGTTTCGTCACACTGTCCAAAGGTTCC
>ERZ839767.3998-NODE-3998-length-15730-cov-22.488102_pt1 | contig 15730 bp, 10 predicted proteins | sample MGYA00519879_ERZ839767 | MGnify/ENA primary metagenome ERZ839767 (study PRJEB31850, sample SAMEA3708852) | human gut metagenome | biome: human gut; feature: human-associated habitat; material: faeces | place: China | collected 2014 ...
GGAAGCATGGACTGAGGAGATTCCTCATGAGGAAGAGGGTCATTACGAGGCTACTATACCAGGACACTGGGATTACGAATTAGTACCGGCTGAGGGGTATGAGGAAGAGTACGAGACTCTTGATGGTACTACGGACAAACGTTTTGTAGTAACTAAACATGCCTACACCAAATCCATTTGGGTAGAACCTAAGACCGTTGAGTGTAACGAAATAGGTTATGAGGTTGAGACTCCTATGTACAGAGAGGAGCATCGAATCATCTGCGGAGGTTGTGGTTTAGATATCACGGATGACTATAAGGAAGGTTCAACTCATGATCATCTTAAGGAAGAAGCCATGAAGGGTAATGATAATTGTGGTTCATCATACGACGATTATAGAATGGTTCAGTATGACACCCGTAACGTCATGTACCCAGCTACATATGTTGTAGACAAGGAGAAGTATGTAGAGAAAATCCAACATGATGCTGAATACAAGACCGTTGTAGACAGGGATGAATGGACGGAAACCATTACCAAAAATATATGCTCTGAATGTGGAGCAGTTCAGTAACAAAATTTGACAAGGTACTAATCGCTTTTGGTTAGTACCTTTTTTATATCATTTTTTACAAAAGTACGCTTGCCCAGCCGACCCTCTGCCCTGTTAGGAACCGTCGCTCTGCGCATCCTTCGGAACGCTGGGTTTTGAAAATGAAGTAAACAAGGATTATTTTTTTATATAAAAACAGACCTGCTTACTTATATCTCTACAAGTATACAGGTCTGTTATTTTGTTATTTTGACATATTGTGGAAATACTACATCCCTTAGACTTATTAAAAACTTCGCAAACTTTTCGTTTCAAATTTTGGTAAAGTTCATTACCAAAATCCCTACCAATTCTGTACCAAAAAACCGTTGATAAATTGCGATATTTTACGAAACTTTACGATATCTAGATTTTTACTCTTGAAAGAGCATAAACCCTTGATTTTCCTATAGTTTCAGGGATTTTAAGAAGCAAGTTCGCAGTGGAAATTACATTCCCATCTGTTTTGCAACTTCTGCTGCAAAATCTTCTTCTTTCTTTTCGATACCTTCACCGGTCTCGTAACGAACGAAGCCTTTGATGGTAACGTTTGCACCATTTGCTTTTGCAACTTCTGCAACATATTTTTCTACTGACTGTTTTCCATCTTCTGCTTTAACATAAACCTGATCCAGCAGACAGATTTCTTTCAGTTCTTTATTGATACGTCCGCTGATCATACCCTGAATAACTTTCTCCGGTTTCTGGGACTCTTTCGGGTCGTTCTGGATCTGAGCCATCAGGATTTCTTTTTCGTGAGCGATGTACTCTTCGCTTACTTCAGATCTGTTTGTATATTTCGGGTTCAGAGCAGCTATCTGCATAGCTACGTTCTTAGCCATCTCTTTGATTTCATCGTTTACAACGTCTGTTACAACATCAACCAGAACACCAATTTTTCCACCCATATGTGTATAAGAAGCTACAAAACCGTTTTCTTCTTCTACTTTCTGGAAACGACGAATCTTCATGTTCTCGCCGATTACTGCAACCTGTCCAGCCAGAGCTTCGTTTACAGTTTTGGTTGTATCGAATTTCCATGTCTCAGCCAGGAATGCATCGATATCTGCTGCTTCTGTTTCCAGAGCCTGCTCAGCAACCTGTGCAACGTATGCCTGGAATTTTTCGTTTTTAGCAACGAAGTCAGTTTCAGCATTTACTTCTACAGCGACAGCTTTTTTGGAATCTTCTGCAACTTTCAGCATTACGATACCTTCTGCTGCGATTCTGCTTGCTTTTTTCTGTGCAGTTGCAAGACCTTTTTCTCTCAGGAATTCCATAGCCTTGTCCATATCACCTTCAGTAGCTGTAAGAGCTTTCTTACAGTCCATCATACCAGCGCCGCTGATTTCTCTTAATTCTTTTACCATTGCTGCTGTAATAGCCATTATGATTTCCTCCTAAAATTGAGTTTTTACAGTTACTCAGCTGCCGGAGAATACCTCTCCGACAGCTGAATGGATACAAAATCTTACTCTTCTACTGCCTCTTCAACAGCCTCTTCAACGAATTCTTCCTCGCCTGTTGCACCCTGATTTGCTTCGATAACAGCATCTGCCATTTTGGAAACAATCAGTTTTACGGCACGGATAGCATCATCGTTACCCGGGATAACATAATCCAGTTCTTCCGGATCACAGTTGGTATCACAGATACCGATCAGCGGGATTCCCAGAGTATGAGCTTCCTGAACACAGATTCTCTCTTTTTTCGGATCTACAATAAAGATTGCATCCGGGATTCTCTTCATGTCTTTGATTCCGCCCAGGTTTTTCTGCAGTTTATCCAGCTCTTTTTTCAGTGCGATAACTTCTTTTTTCGGCAGAACATCAAATGTTCCGTCTTCCTGCATAGCTTCAATCTCTTTCAGTCTGGCGATTCTGCTCTGAATAGTTTTGAAGTTAGTCAGCATACCACCTAACCATCTTTCGTTTACGTAGTACATTCCACAACGCTCTGCTTCAACTTTGATAGCATCCTGAGCCTGTTTCTTTGTACCAACGAACAGGATTGTGCCGCCTTCTGCAGCGATGTCAGATACAGCTTTATAAGCATCATCTACCATTCCAACGGATTTCTGCAGGTCGATAATGTAGATTCCGTTTCTTTCTGTGTAGATGTACTCTGCCATTTTAGGGTTCCATCTTCTTGTCTGGTGTCCAAAATGTACACCGGCTTCCAGTAACTGTTTCATTGAAATAACGCTCATGATTTCAATCTCCTTTTTGGTTTTAATCTTCCCCGTACTTCTCATTCTTTTCGAGACCTGCTTGCAGGCACCTTCTCGGAATCGGCACGGGTGTTTTATGCATCTTCCTGATTATAGCATAAGCTTTTTTCGGTTACAAGTCTTTTTTTATTTTCTTTTATATCCAAATAACCAGTATGTCGGAATCACACATAACAGAATTTCTATCATAACACCACAAAGCATTCCTGCCGGAATCTGCTGCCACAGACTGCTCCAGAAACTGCTTCCGAAAAGGCTCCACAGATTTGCTGCTATATGTGCAACGATGCTGATCCATAAAGTTCCGGTTTTATCATAGATGATCGCAAGCATCACTCCCATACATGTTGCATAGAAAAACTGTACAACATTGCCATGATAGATACCGAATAATAACGCAGATATTGCAATTGCTGCCTGTGGTTTGACCCAATCTTTCAGTCTGTGGAATACGATTCCACGAAACATCAGTTCTTCACAGATGGGTCCGATAATTCCCACTACCAGAATCATAAGGCCTACCGGCTGTCCGGAAAATGCCTGTTCTGACACCTCACTGTAGCCGGTAAACAGATCGTTCAGATGCAATCCATTGATCAGATCATTTAAAAACTGTCCTGTGGCAATTGCCAGGATGATCACACTGAACCAGATCACCGGAGGTGCCCACACAAAAGCTTTTCCTGTTCCACTGAATCCTTCTTTCCGATGCATCTGATCTTTCCGGTAAAACAGATACAGGATCATCGCTGCTGTAAGATCACCGATCAGAGTAACATATAACGTACTGTTGATCAGACGCTGTCCGGCACTGGCAGTCTCCTGCAGTCCGCCCGCCTGTATCAGATATACCAGATACAAAGCGATCGTTGCAAGCAGTGTGGCTCCATAATGAATCAAAAACGGATAAATCAGACGCCAGATCTGTCCGGCCGTGGAATACCGGAATTTTTCCTTTTTTTTCGCAGGTTCCGGCATTTCTTTTTCTTCTTTTCCCAGTTTCCGTGTCTCCGGTATTTCATATTTCTTCACTTTTTCTCTGTCCGGAATAATATTCCGCACAGATTCAACATTTTCTGTGGTTTCTTCATCGTTCGGACTGGCAAGGATTCCCAGATCTTCCACACTGTCTGCGATATAGACAGCACCTGCTTTTTCCAGTTCTTCCCGGCTTCCGTATCCGTAGGCAACCCCGATACATTGCAGACCACAGCTGATGGCACCCTGTACATCGTGACTCCGATCGCCTACCATAAGAACCTTGTCCCGTTCTTCTTCCAGATGCATCCGCCGTAAAGCCTCTTCAATAACCTCCGCCTTCTCCGTTCTTCTTCCGTCAAGTTCGCTTCCCACAATCGCAGTAAAATAATCTGCAATCTGAAAATGCTCCAGAATCTGTTTTACGTAGACCTCCGGTTTAGACGATGCCACAGCAAGGATCTTATTATTGATTTTCAGAAGTTCCAGTAATTCCGGAATCTTCGGATACAGACGGTTTTCAAATATTCCCGTTGTAGTATACCGTTCCCGGTAATATACAACTGCCTTTTCTCCCTCTTCCTCGCTGAGACCTGCATATTTCATAAACTGTTCTTTTAAAGGAGGACCGATAAAACACTGCAGATTTTCCGGATGTTCTTCTTTTTTTCCCAGTTTTTCCAGTGCATACTGCACACAGTTAATAATGCCCTCTCCGGACTCTGTCAATGTTCCATCCAGGTCAAATAATATTACTTGTGACATAGTTACGTCCTGCTCTCTTTTCTTTTATGCTCGGAACTGCTCATTACCTTCGCAGTTCCGAGTCAAAACACCCCGCAGAATAATACCTGCCGGATAGTTACTTATGCTCCATAATAAGCATCGATACCGTTGGCGATACCCTGTACCATTTTTGTCTGATAAGAAGTACTTGCCATATTCAGATCTTCTGTACGATTGGTCATGTATCCCATTTCAACGATACTCACCGGAATGGAGCTCCAGTTGATGCCACTCATGGTATCCGTCTGCATTACACCCTGGTTTTTAGCTCCTGTAGCTGCACAGAAACAGTCTACTATTTTTCTTGACAGTGTCTGGCTGGCACTGATCACACTTTTTCCCAGATACGGATTGCTGTTGGACGGTGCCATCGTCAGTGCTCCTGCAACGGATGTATTATCAGATCCATTGGCATGGATGCGAACCAGAATATCTGCTCCCTGATTGGCAGCCATCTGTGCACGTTCTGCATTGCTGATATTGACATCATGTGTCTCACGGATCATAAAAACCTGATAACCACGTGCCTGAAGCTCATCTCTCAGTTTCAAAGAAACCTGAAGTGTCAGCTCATACTCGTTTAATCCGGATGCATTTCCATGAGTTCCGGATGCAACTTTAGGTTTTGTCTGAGATGCACCGGGACCAATCGGCTCTTTTGCACTGTTTCCTTTTCTCTGGTGACCTGCATCAATGGCAATAATTTTGTTTTTGGAACCTCCACCTGTTATCGTGCCGGTTGTCTGACCAGGTACCCAGGCTCCGCTTCCATTAACGTAATAACTTCCGATCCAGGTGTTTGCCGCCATGGCTCCGCTTCCTGTCAGATAATACCAGGTTCCTCCCAGATTCAGCCAGCCCGTTGCCATCGCTCCGCTTCCGTTCAGATAATACCAGGTCCCTCCCAGATTCAGCCAGCCTGTCACCATCGCTCCGCTTCCGTTCAGATAATACCAGGTATTTCCAAGTTTCAGCCAGCCGGTTACCATCGCTCCGCTTCCGTTCATGTAGTACCAGGTTCCTCCCACATTTACCCAGCCGGTTGCCATCGCTCCGCTTCCGTTCAAATAATACCAGGTATTTCCAAGTTTCAGCCAACCGGTTGCCATCGCTCCGCTTCCGTTCAGATAATACCAGGTTCCTCCCACGTTCACCCAGCCGGTCTCCATCCATCCTGCACCGTCAAAATAATACCAGGTTCCGTTGATCTGTTCCCAGCCTGATCTGGTATATCCTCCGTCACTGTGACGATACCACCAACGACCACCGCTACTGATCCACTCATTTTTTGCCTGTGTTTTTCCTTCGATCCAGACACCATTTTCATCCACATAATAATTGCCGATCCAGGTTTCCTTCGCCTTTTCTCCTGCCTGGTTCAGATAATACCAGCTTCCGTTTTCTTCCTGTACCCAGCCTTCCGCATGAGCTTTTGTCGGAAGAATTCCTACCAGAAACAGCATTACGAATAGCATACCGATCATTTTCAGTTTTTTCATCTGGCATTTCCCCTTTCTTTTTTCTGTGACTTTTTCTTATTCTCAGGACGCAAAGTACTGATCAATTCCATCTGCTATCCCCGTCACCATCTGCTGTTGATAATCTGCTGTCTGCATCCGGGTATCTTCCTCCTGATTGGTCATATATCCCATCTCAACAATGGTTGCAGGAATACTGCACCAGTTCAGCCCACTCATCTCATCGGTCTGATACACACCCTGATTATTTGCCCCTGTGGAAGCACAAAACGCAGTGATGATACACTGTGACAGTTTCTGACATTCAGCAATCATTTCCTGACTCAGATATGGGTTAGCCGTACTAGGTGCCATTGTCAGAGCTCCTGCTACAGAGGTATTATCCGACCCATTGGCATGGATGCGAATCAGAATATCTGAACCCGATTCCGCTGCAAGCTGTGCCCGCTCCGCATTACTGATATCCACATCATTGGTTTCCCGGATCATATAGACTTCGTATCCCCTTGCTTCCAGCTCATCGCGAAGCTTCAGTGCCACATCCAGATTCAGCTGATATTCCGTTACTCCTGTTGTTCTTCCGGTCGTTCCGGATGCCACTTTTGCTTTTGTCTGAGACGCCCCCGGCCCAATTGGCTCCTGTTCACTGTTTCCATGTGCCTGATGGCCTGCATCAATGGCAATTTTCCTGCCATTGCCTTCGGGAGTCGGTGTCGGTGTGACAATCTCCGCCTCTACGGTTTCTGCCGGTTCTTCTGTCCCGGTCATTTTCCTGAGATTTGAATCTGTCAGAAGAAGGTACTGTATTCCCTCTTCTTCTCCTACTGTAACACTCTCATCCTGCAGTTTTTCCACAAAAGCCTGGTAATCTTTCTCGTTCTTTTTCAGATGCAGCAAAACAGCTGCCACATCTTCCTGCGTATATGCTTCTACCTGGCCTTCCTGTGATGTATACCGGAGATCTGCGGTCATAATTTTTACATCATTATGTTCTACCGCCTTTTTGATCTCCGTGATCAGATTCTTTTTCTGTACTGCCGGATCTGTCGGATCATCCGTAGGCTCCGGTGTCACCGTCTGCGTCGGTGTTATCTGCGCTTCTTTTGCCTCCTGTTCCTGTTGTGCCTGTTGCATCTGTTCCATCTGCTTTCTGGCTTTTCCATATCCCAGGATGGCTGCAAGACCCAGGGCAAGCACCACGACCACAATTCCCATGATCATGATGTTCACTCTGGTTCCTGAAGGTTTTTTCATAATCGCTCCTCCTTCCGGAAATCACGCTTACATTCTTTCCGGTGCTTCAAATCCCAGCATATCGATACATGCTTCCAGAATATTTTTTACCAGCATCAGCAAAGCCAGATAGGATTCTTTCTTCGCCTGATCTTCTTCAGCCAGAATCTTTGTTTCATGATAGAAGCGGTTAAATGCATTTGCAAGTTCATAAATATAAGAACAGATTTTATGCGGTGCTTTCTCTTCATAAGCATTCGTGATCACCTGATTGAATTTGGATGCTTCCAGCATCAGCGCTTTCTCACTGTCACTTCCTGCCGCCAAAATCTTCAGGGTATCCAGATTACCGCCTTCTTCTTTATATCTGTTCAGGATAGATTTGATACGAACGGTTGTATACAAAATATACGGACCGGTATTTCCTTCAAAAGATGTAAATCTTTCAATATCAAAAATATAATCTTTGGATGCCTGGTTGGACAAGTCTCCGTATTTGATTGCAGAAAGTCCTACAATTTTTGCAGTCGCTCTTGCATCTTCTTCTTTGATGCTGCGGTTGTCCACGATTTTTTTATACATTTCTTCGTTGATATCACGAATCAGATTTTCCAGACGCATCACACCGCCTTCTCTTGTCTTGAACGGTTTCCCGTCTTTTCCGTTCATGGTACCAAAACCAAGGAACGTCAGTTTGGTATCATCTTTTACCATACCTGCTTTTTTGGCACAGCGGAATACCTGAACAAAATGCATCTCCTGACGTTTGTCTACCACATACATGATCTCATCCGGATTGTATTTTTCCATACGTTCCACGATAGTAGCAAGATCTGTGGTTGTATACAAAGCAGCACCATCTGATTTTAAGATCATACACGGAGGTACCTCTTTGGTATCCGTCTCTTCTTTTACATCTACGACAACCGCACCCTGGTCTTCATAAGCCAGTCCCTGATCCTTCAGCTTCTGTACCATCGGTGCAATGGTATCCTGTACATCAGATTCTCCGTTCCACAGATCAAAGTCTACGTTAAGGTTTGCGTAGTTTTTCTTCAGGTCAGTAACCGATACCTGCAAAATATGTTTCCATAATGCACGATATCCTCTGTTACCCATCTGCAACTGATGGGTTGCTTCCAGAGCTTCTGCTTTATACGATTCGTCTTCTTTTGATTTTCCACTGGCTGCCGGATAAATTTCTTCCAGTTCACTGATGGTAAATGGAGCTTCTGTCGGATATTCTCCTTCGTAATCTTCCCGGAAATATACCAGTTCCGGTTTTCTTTTATGCAGTTCTGTGATGATCAGACCCATCTGCAGTCCCCAGTCTCCCAGATGAACATCACCGATAACTTTATGTCCCAGATATCTTCCCATTCTCTTGATGCTCTCACCGATGATTGCAGAACGCAGATGTCCGACATGCAGTGGTTTTGCAACGTTTGGTCCGCCGTAGTCAAGAATCATGGTCTGTGGATCCTTTGCTTCTTCCACACCCATTTTCTCACTGTTTCTCATCTCTTCCAAATACTGCGCCATATATGCTCCGGATACTTTCAGATTAATGAATCCCGGATTAACAGCTTCTGCCATCTCGAGGACCTTACTGTCGGCAAGTTTTGCCACTACATCATTAGCGATCATGATCGGGGCTTTATGATATACTTTTGCACCTGCCATAGCACCATTACACTGATATTCACACAGGTCCGGCCGATTCGACAGCGTAACCTTTCCCATATTTTCATCATAACCGGCTTCTTTAAAAGCGGTCATTACTTCATTGGAAATCAATTCGATTATTGTTTTCATACTTTCCTAAAACTCCTTTGTTAGAATCGTTACATTATATCATGATTCGCACCTTCGGTGCTTGACGCTGCTTTCGCAGCTATCATGATCGCCATTCGCCGCTCCCGATGAACAAACTTCGTTTGTTCCCACTCGCTAACGCTCATTATATCTTATCACGGGCACACAGGCTGGTCAACTAAAAGAATTCACCCTGTCTGCCCCTCTGTCAACTGTTTTTATGCAGACACGCTCCAGATTCCCCGCCCACATAAAGAAAGACAGAAGCGATTGTTTGTTTTTATTCCACGGATCACTTCTGTCTTTCATCTGCTATGCTTCTTCCTGTTTTTGTCTTCCTGCTTTGCTTTGTTTATAACAGTATTTCAAAATATCACTTCTGCGGACAATACCAATAAAATTATCCGCATCATCCAGTACCGGAACAAAGTTCTGCTTCATGGCCGTATCCACCAGATCCTCCATGTTACAGTTAATATCCACTGTCTGGTACTTCCATCGGAGAGGTACTCTGCTGATGCTGCAATCCTCCGCTTCCCGGATATTCAGAAACCATTTTTCCTTGATATACCGGAGCAGATCTCCCTCTGTTACAGTTCCCACATATTTTCCGTTCTTATTTAACATCGGAATAGCAGTATATTTGTGATATTCAATTTTTTCAAGTACCTGACGCAGAGTGTCATCATTTTCCACATAGGCAACTTCATTTTTTGGTGTTAAGAAAAATAAAATGTTCATTTACTATAAATCCCCCATAGAAATCTTTTTTTGAAATGACCGGACATTCTTCCCTTTCATTTCAGTTTTCCATTACCAGTATAACCCATTTTCCATCCGATATGGTGAATTTCGCGTGAATAATTTCTAATATTTTTCTTAATTTAATTCTGAACACTCGTATCCTTTTTCTACTCGTGACGAAGTGCATCGATTGGATTCAGATTTGCTGCCTTAATGGATGGAAGCAAACCGAAGATAATACCGATTGCCATAGAAAATACTACAGCCAGTACACTGACAGGTACGCTGATCGCCACCGGAGTCTGAGACATCTTCGATATCACCTGTGACAGGATCACTCCGGCGATTACTCCAAGAACCCCTCCGATACTGGTCAGCACAGCAGCTTCTGTAAGAAACTGCCACAGGATTCTGTTTTTTCTCGCTCCGATTGCTTTTTTCAGACCGATCTCACTGGTACGTTCCGTAACAGATACAAGCATAATATTCATAACACCGATACCTCCGACCAGAAGAGAGATACTTGCGATCCAAAGCAGCTGTTTGTTGGTGTTTTCACTGACTTTCTGCAGGTTCTTAACTGTTTTCAACAGATCCGCCGCCTTATAAGAGACGTTGCCACTGTCAGCACCACTGCTGCCGGCACCGTCCATCATTTCCTCTTCAGAATCAATCATACCGGAACCGGTCTGTCCGGTTACCGCCTGATTCATAATGTCCTCCACTTTTTTTCCTACAGAACTCATCAGGTCTGTCTCACTAGCCATCACGCTGACTTCTTCCGGCTCATCATAATTATAAACAACCGGCCAGGTACTGTCCGGAATCAGCACGATTCCGTTGGTATTCTGATTATACGTATAGTAATCTTCCAGACTGTTGATCACCGGTTCGAAAGCATCTGACTTGCGGATACAGCCGACCACGGTAAATGGTTCCCCACGGAGTTCTATGGTTTTTCCCACCGGATTGTCTCCCGGAAATAGAGTCTGCACTGCCACATCGTCAAGCAGCACCACTTTCCGGAACTCTTTAAAGTCGCGTTCTACAAAATCCCTTCCATTTTGTATTACATAACCTTTTGTTTTCAGAAACTCTGCATCCACACCGTACACACTTCCACTGTCCAGGCTGGTGTTCCGATAGGTGATTCCGTCCGCATACCCTCTGCGGTTATAAAAAGTCGCACTCTCAACCCCTTCAAGACTGCGAATCTGTTCTTTCTGTTCATCGGAAATCACGGAAATATTATCCGGCAGACCATTGTCCATCCAGTACTCACTTTCTCCCTGGTAAAGCCGTACATCCACATTGTTGTTTCCTGCACCGATCAGATTCTGTTTGATCTGCTCGTTGGTTCCCTGAATCGTAGATGCGATGGAAATGATGGAAGCGATACCTATAATAATCCCCAGCATGGTCAAAAATGACCGCATCTTATGAGACCATATCCCCCGAAAGGCCAATCTGATATTTTCTAGCATTGTTGTTCCTCCCATCCGCCGTTAATAGTTATAAAGGTCATCAAGCGTACCTTCTTCTGTTTTTGCACCCTCTCTGACATCTTTTCCATAAGGAAATGCGATCTTATCATCCATACTCAGACCGCCTGTGATCTGATAACTGGTTCCATACTGAATACCGCCAACCTGTACTATCTGTTTGGTCAGATGTCCGGTTCCGTCGTCCTTCATAACGTAATACTGACCGTTTTCTGTCCGCACAAAAGGTTTCTCCAGATAGATTCCTTGTCCCTGTCCGTCTCCCTCATCCAGCAGCGTAAGTTCTGCCCAGCTGTTATTACTAAGTCCGCTTGCATCTGCAATGTATGCGGTAAAGGGATAGGAAGATGCATTGGCTCCGTCCTGTCCGTTATTGGAAGGATACGGAGAAATTTCCCGTACTTCTGCGGTAAAGCTGACACCATTGTCATAACTGTATCCGCTCAGTGTAGCTCCCACTTTCAGTTTATTCATTTGAGATTCGCTGACCGTTCCCTGCACATAAAGTCCTTCACTGCTGACCACCTGAATCAGCGGTTTTCCATCGTTGCTTTCTTTTTCAGGATCACCGACTGTTTTCACCACACCATTTAATGTACTCTTAATCGTCTGGTTATTCAGCTTTTTCTGGATACCTTTAATCTCAAGATTGGCCTCTTTCATATCCAGCTGATAACCCCTGATTTCTTTTTCTTTGTCCTTGATCTGTTGTTGAATCTCTGCCGCTGTTCCTCCATAAGAAGTTCCTGTATTACCGGATCCAGTCGTATCAGAAACAGTATCGGTAGAGATCACTTTTCTGCTTTCACTTCCCATTACGCCGGTAACGGTCAGATAGCGAATGGCGGCACTGTTTTTCTTTGTGCTCATTCCATTTACGGTATTTTCCTGTTCTGCCGTTTCCTGAGGATTGCCGGCTTCCTGTGTCGGTTCCGGGGTTTCTCCGGGAGTAACTTCCGGAGATACCGATGGTTCGGTTGGCTTTTCTTCCGGCTTCGATGGCTCAGGTGGTTCCGGACTTTCTCCCGGCTTTGGTGGCTCACTTGGATCGACCGGTTCAGCTGGCTCTCCCGGTGTCTCTCCACTTTGCTTTTTACTCAGATCCACCAGATATTCCCCGTCCTCTTTTACATCTGATGCAAAATCCTTATCTGCTCCGTTCTGTTCCCACGCCTTTATAAGATCACCATTTTCTTCCCGAACCTCAATACGAAAATATTTTCCATCTTCTTTTCTTTCCAGGAAAAAGCTTCCTTTTACAATACCGTCTTTTTTCACCAGATAGGTCAGAGGTTTTTTCTCTGTTCCATCTCCCTGATAGGCACTGGCTCCTTTTTCAAGAACCGCTGCTGCTTTCAGATCCTCCGGCAGCTGACTATCACTGTCATCTGTTTCTTTTTCAAGATTCACCTGAAACCGCTCAGTATCCGCTACCTGAAAATCATCTTCTGTAATCTTCTGTCCCCAGATTTTTAGCAGCTCTCCATTGCTTACATCGCCCTCCCGGACTTCAATCACAAAGAAACACTGTTCCTCTGCCATTCGGTTTAAAAAGCTTCCCAGAATCACACCATCAGCAGCACACAGGAAATGATACGGTTCTTCCACTGTTCCCTCTCCCATATACGGTTCTGCCTCCGCTGTAAGCTCCTGATAAGCCTCTGCCGGCTCTTCCGGCTCCATGGACGGACCCTCCGGTTCCTCGCCCGGATCTTCCGGTATATCAGATCCCGGATTCTCGTTGCCGTTATCACCGGACGGTTTTGTATTCTTTAATTTTGTAATTTCCCTTTTTGCTTTCTCTATGTTCAGTTCGATTCCCTGTTTTTCCAGTTTTTTCATTTCCAGATTCAGATTCTCCAGGGTCATATCATATGTGAGCAGATCATCGCCGACCTTTACCGTATCCCCTTCTTTTACATATATTTTCTTTACTGTCTGTGAATCTGCCAGATAAATATTCTGTGATACATCTGAAGTAATATTTCCTGACAGACTGTTGTCGTGCCATCCGCCGCCACCTGACATGTCACTGACAGATACCACCTTTACCGTACTCTGACTGCTTGTTTTTACCGCATATACAGTCACCCCTCCAAGCAGGAGTACTCCTGCAGCAATAAAAGCCACAATCCATTTTTTCTTCATGGCTGCTCCTCCTTTTTCATTATACCGTCGCGGATAATTACTTTTCTCTGTGCTTTCGCTGCAATCTCACTGTCATGAGTGATCATCAATACGCTTACTCCTTCATCGTTCAGGCTCTGAAACAGTTCCATAACCTGTTCTCCGGAAGTACTGTCCAGTGCGCCGGTCGGCTCATCCGCCAGAAGGATCTTCGGCCGGTTAACCAGTGCTCTGGCAATCGCTACTCTCTGTTTTTGCCCACCGGAAAGCTGATTCGGCTGAAAATTCACTCTGTCTTCCAGACCTACGCGGGTCAGTGCCTGCAGTGCCCGTTCCCGTCGCTCTTTTTTCGCAACTCCCGCATAGGTCAGTGGCAGTTCCACATTTTCCAGTGCGGTCTGTCTCGACAACAACTGAAAGTTCTGGAAAACAAACCCAATCTTTTTCAGTCTCAGATCTGACATTTCATTTTCCGTACATTTGCTGATATCCTGCCCGTCCAAAAAAAGCTGGCCGGAAGTCGCCTGATCCAGACATCCTACAATATTCATCAGTGTTGTCTTACCGGAACCGGAAGGTCCCATAATGGCCACATATTCTCCCTGTTCCATCTGAAAATCAATATGTTTCAGAACCGGAATCACCATTTTTCCCTGAAGGTAATCTTTGCAGATATCTTTTAACTCAAGAATCACTGTGCATCCTCCGTTCCTCCGATGACATCTTCGCTGCCATCAGCATTTGACTCATTCTGCTGCATCCCGTCTTCTGTGAGATCTTCCTGATTCGTCTCGCCGGAATCCACTCCATCCACATTCTCATCAGAAAGATCACTGCCGGAACCATCTTTTTCTGAGTAGTCTTCATTCGAAAGATCCATATCGTCTCCATCCGTCACCGGGTTGCTCTGCCCCATCTGACCGTTGCTTCCCACTGCAGTCTTCATGCCTTCTTTTAATCCGTCTTCCGGATAAGTGATCCTATCATCTTTACTCAGTCCATCTGCAATCTCATACTGGAAAAGTTCATCATCATGCTGTCCCAGCGTCACAGAACGCTTCTCCAGTTTTCCTTTTCCATCGTCAACCCAAACATATGGGCTGTCCGTATCTGCATCACAGATGAAAGATTCATCCAGCCAAATACCCGCCTTTTCCTCACTCTGTCCGTAATCGGCTTCCACATAAACATGCTGTCCAAGCATCAGCCCCTCAGAAGAATCCAGTTCTATATAGAACGGATAGGAATTGGACTGGGTGGATCCGTCACCGCTGCTGAAATAATAGCCATTATTGGAACCGTTGCCCGGATTTTCCTTATCTACCGCACCCATCGTTCCTTTCCAGGTGACAGAATCATCTACTCTGGAATGTACGATTACAGCCTGCCCCGGCGTTACAGATGCAATATTCTGTTCGTTTACCTTACATTTAATTCGAAAATCTCCCATTGCAATTATGGACATGAATGCCTGGCTGTCTCCTGAATAAGAATTACTGTCCTGATTTCCGTTATTGATGGACTTGACTACACCATCAATCTCACTGGTAACCTGACAGTTCTCGATGGAGTCCTGTAATTTCTGAATCTCCACCTGTTTGCTTTTCTTTTCATATTCGCTCTGTTTCAGTTCCATCTGGGCACTCTGAATCTGCATTGTATAGTCAAGCTGTGCATCATTTCCTGCACTCCTTTTTTCCTTTTCCAGCGCAGCAATCTCATTTTGTTTATTTCCGATATTGTTATCGATCCGTTCCAGCTCCAGCTTTGCTTTTTCCAGGTCTTCCTGTGATTTTTCTGTATCATAAGAGAATAGCGGATCTCCCTTGGATACTTCCTGTCCGACTTCCACATAAATGTCTTTTACTGTTTTATCCTGACTCTGCTGAATGTCCACCTGTTTCTGTGTTTCTACCACACCGGCAAAGCGATTCACTGCCCCGTTACCACTTCCCGGATTCATCAGATTATCTACGCTGTTTACATATACTACATTTTCCGTACTTCCATCCGATGATTTTCTGCCGAACAATGTCCACGCACCGATTCCGATTACCACAACGGCTGCAACAGCTGCTCCGGTAAGAATAATTTTCTTTTTCTTCATGTCTGCCTCCTGTATCTGATAGGTTCTCATGGTTTCAGTATATCATAGTGCATTCTGCTCTTCCTTACTTTTTCTTTACATTTCTATGGACATTTCCGATAGTTACTGTTCACTCCGTGCCCAGCAACACGCTGCGCGATGCACAGAATTTATGCT
>ERZ839767.4002-NODE-4002-length-15723-cov-9.146477_pt1 | contig 15723 bp, 10 predicted proteins | sample MGYA00519879_ERZ839767 | MGnify/ENA primary metagenome ERZ839767 (study PRJEB31850, sample SAMEA3708852) | human gut metagenome | biome: human gut; feature: human-associated habitat; material: faeces | place: China | collected 2014 ...
CCTTCCTGGGCCAGTTTGCCGAGACCGGCCGTGACACCATCTTCACCACCGAGTATTCGATGCGCACCGGCATGGAGGCTGTTTACACCCTGCTGGACATCGACCGCGGTGTGCCGGAGGTCTGGGGCAGCACCTATGATGTCCGCTGCCTGATCGACGCCACCGTCAAGCTCCGCGACGGCAAGAAGCTGACCGATATGGACCTGCCCTTCATCCAGAGGGTGGCCCTCAAGGAAGTGCTCAAGAAGATCGAGGGCACCGACCTTGAAAAGTTCCTCAAGGAGTACAACGCCATTTAAGGCGTTTTCTCAAACGTCTCCTCCGATCCAGTTTGGACCTCCCCCTGAATGCGGCCGGGCTCTGCACCCTGAGACAGGATGCAGGGCCCGGCCCTTTTTCGTATGATTTTACGGAGAATTTCCAAAATAGTACGACTTTTGTGAAAAGGATTTGCGCGGATTTTACAGTTTTCTCTTGCCCGAAACGATATTCTGTGATATGCTTAATCCAGAAATGCAGACCTCGCTGCGGCTGCGCTGCACACCACGGCTCCCCGTTGGGGAGCTTTTGTGCGGGCGGCGGCAGAGAGGCCGCAAAAAAGAGAGTACCGTAAATTGAAGGAGGTCATTTCCTGTGAAACAGTTCATTTCCCGCCGCAGCTTCCTCAAGGCTGCCGGAGCTGCCACTGCACTGACCGCAGTCTCCCTCGGCGCACCCGCCGCATCGGCCGAAGAGACCAATTGCTTCCTGGGCGAAAAGTCGGCTGTTACCATCCTCTACACCAACGATGTGCATACCTACATCGACAAGAAATCCCCCGAACTGACCTATGCCGGCATCGCTGCACTGAAGCAGAGCTATGTGGACGCTGGCCAGAACGTTCTGCTGGTGGACGCCGGCGACCACATCCAGGGCACGGCCTATGGCTCCATGGATGACGGCGAGACCATCATCAAGCTGATGAGCGAGGCCGGTTACGACCTGGCCACCCCCGGCAACCATGAGTTCGACTACGGCATGGCCCGCGCAAAGGCAGCCATGAAGGAAGCCGCTTTCCCCTATGTTTCCTGCAACTGGGTGGACCTGCGCACCGGCCTGAAGGTGCTGCCCAGCATCAAGATCTTCACCATCGGCGGCGCGCGCATCGCATTTGTGGGCGTTACCACCCCGGAGACCTTTACCAAGTCCACCCCGGCCTACTTCATGAACGCCAGCCAGACCAAGTACATCTATGACATCCTCGGCGGCGACGATGGCCAGAAGCTGTACAAGGCCGTCCAGAAGGCCATCGACAAGGCAAAGCTGCTGGGTGCAACAACTATCATTGGTCTGGGCCATCTGGGCGTAGACCCCTCGTCCGCCCCCTGGACCAGCGAAGAGGTCATCGCACACACCACCGGTTTCGATGCCTTCATCGACGGCCACTCGCACACCGTGATGGAGAACAAGCAGGTGACCGATGCTTCCGGCAAGGCCGTCACCCTGACCCAGACCGGCTCCTACTTTAAGAATGTCGGCAAGATGACCATCGGTGCCGATGGCTCCATCACCACCGAGCTGCTGCCCAGCTACGACGGCGCAGACGCCGCTGTGGCCGCTGCTACCAGCGAGTGGGTGAGCGCAGTGGACGACATGCTGGGCGAGGAGATCGCCGTGGGCGATTCCAAGTTCTACATCACCGACCCCGCCACCGGCAAGCGCCGCATCCGCTCCGGCGAGACCAACCTGGGCGACTTCGTGGCCGACGGCATCTATGCCTACTTCAATGAGATCGAAGACCTCCACTGCGACATCGCCATCATGAACGGCGGCGGCATCCGTGCAAATGTGGACGCAGGCCCCTGGAGCTTCAAGACCTGCAAGACCGTCAGCCCCTTCGGCAATGTGGCCTGCCTGATGTCCGTCACCGGCCAGCAGATCCTGGACGCCCTCGAATTTGGTGCCCGCTTCGCCGGTGCCGAGGGCAAGGAGAACGGCGGTTTCCTGCAGGTTGCCGGTGCCAAGTATGAGATCCACGCCATGGTCCCCAACACCGTCCAGACCGACGACAAGAATGTCTGGGTCGGCAGTGCTACGACCCCGCGTGTTTCGAATGTGGAGATCTACGACAAGACCACCGGCACATACAAGCCTCTGGACCCGAACGCCACTTATGCGCTGGCCGGTATGAACTACACCCTGCGCAACCTGGGCGACGGCTTCGCCATGTTCGACGGCGCAGAGCTGATCAAGGACTATGTCTCGGAGGATTACCTCGTCATGTCCAGCTACGCAGCCATGTTCGGCGGCGTGGATGCAAACGGTCTGCCGCACCTTTCCAGTGCCAACAGCCCGCTGGCCGATTACCCCGGCTATCTGCTCAACTACGAAGATCCCTACGGCGCAGGCCGCATCCAGATGATCTGGTAATGCCCTGAACCGAGAGAGACCGCTGTGCTCCTTCCGTTATCGACGGGGCCAGCGGTCTCTTTTTGTGCCCGGCGGAGCGGACCGAGCGCGGGAACGCGCTGCGCTGGTTCGGGGAATTGCATAGATTCCGGGAGCGTTCCTTGTGAGCAATGCTGAAATTCAGAACAGCACAGGTTGTTCGCTTGCGAACGATCGGACCGTGGGGTATAATAAAAAATGACAAGTGATATATCAGCTGCGCATTCCCGCGCACGAAAAAGGAGAAACAAGATGGAGATTCGATACACCAGCGCTGCCCAGTGGGTCGATGCCCGCGACGGTGTCATTCCGGCACCCTATGCTCTGGAAGCGGGGGAGAGCATCACCGACCGTTACCTGGAGCCGGTGGTCTTCCACAACGAAAACGGCCCCGACATCGGCGTGACCACCTGCGGCGTCATCGTCAGGGATGGCCTGTACTTCAAGGATATGGACAACAGCGGCGAGCTGGCCCCTTATAAGGACTGGCGGCTCAGCCCCGAAGAGCGCGCAAAGGATATGGTGGCCCATCTGCGCCTGGACCAGCAGGCTGGCCTTGTGCTGAACACCCTGTTCAACACCCCGGTGGCCCCCACCCGCGCCGAGGCTGCCGGTGCCGACGGCAAGCCGGAGTTTGGCAAGATCTACAAGCACCACGACCCGGACGAAAAGCCCATCCCCGGCCCGCTGCCCGGCATGACCATGAGCATTGATGACGCCGATGTGCTGGACAAGCACATCACGGCGGGCGTTTACCGCGGCGATATGCACTGCGAGGCCGGTATGGTGGCACTGTACCACAATGCGGGCACCCAGATGCTGGAATGCGAAGCCTGCAAGGGCGGCGTGGCGATTCCGTACTCTCTGCACACCAACCCCATCAACATCGGCTACCCGGACTCTCTGGGCATCGGTGCAGCGGTGCTGGGAGACGGCAACGCAGACTTCGTCTATGAAATGGCCGACACGGACCGGAAGATGATGAAGGCCGAGGGCCTGCACATCATGTACGGCCCGCAGGTGGACGTGGCCACCGACCCCCGCTGGCCCCGCACCAACGGCACCTACGGCGAGCGCACCGATGTGACCAGCGACATCACCGAAGCCCTCATCAAGGGCTACCAGAACGGCGACGACGGCCTGAACGAGGGTTCGGTCGTCCTGACGGTCAAGCACTTCCCCGGCGATGCCCCCTCCGAGAACGGCTTCGAGCCGCATGTGCCCATCGGTCAGTGGCGCATCTACCGCACCCCCGGCTCGATGGAAAAGTACCATCTGCCCCCGTTCCAGCGGGCATTCGACCACAAGGCATCTTCCATCATGCCCGACTACTCCCGCATCGCCGCCGATGGCCGCGCCGTGCCCCAGACCTACCGGGGCGAGGTGACCAGCACCGAGGCGGTGCCCAGCGCATACAGCAAGGAGCTGCTCACCGACCTGGCCCGCAACAAGATGGGCTTTGACGGCTACATCAACTCCGACTCCGGCATCACCACCGTGCAGATCTACGGCGTGGAGGACCTGACGGTGCCCCAGCGCTACGCCAAGGCCATTTCCGCCGGTACCGATGTCATCGGCGGCAACACCGACCCGGAGAACATCGTCAAGGCGGTGGAGGACGGTCTGCTGCCCAAGGCCGACCTCGACCGCGCCAGCTACAACCGTCTGCTGAGCCTGTTCCGCACCAAGCGTGTGGACAACCCCTATCTGGACCCCGACCAGGCCGACCAGGCCCGGCAGGATAACTTCGATGGTGCCAGGAAGAAGGCCTACGAAGCCAACCAGAAGGCTGTCGTTCTGGTCAAGAACCACGGCGGTGTTCTGCCGCTGGCCAAAGAGAAGAAGGTCTGCATCGTCACCTTCAAGGGCGTGGACTCCGGCTTTGCCAAAATGGCACAGGCCATGGGTGCCGGTCTGGGCTCTGCCAATGCCGACGAGGCGCTGCGCAAGACACTGGCGGAGGCCTTCGAGAAGAAGGGATACACTGTCGTCGCCACCCCGGAGGAGGCCGATGTGCTGTACCTCCACGTGTGGCCCATCAGCAACGGCGTGGTGTTCTACCAGTTCGCCATGCCCGTCATCGAGATGGGTGAGATCGTCACGGACGAGCGCGAGACCAACAAGAGCCAGAAGAAGACCGGCAAGCAGGTCACGGTGACCACCCTGAAGAACGTCGAGAAGATCCGGGAGCTGGCCGATGCCATCCACGCGCGCGGCGGCAAGGTCGTGGGCACCTGCGTGGTGAACAACCCCTGGCTGCTGGACAAGCTGGAGCCCTACTGCGACGCGCTGACCATCCAGTACACCGTCAGCACGGTGGCGCTGAACAACGCCCTGAACGCACAGGTGGACGTCATCAGCGGCGACTTTGCCCCCACCGGCAAGCTGAGCCTGACCATGGTGTCCGACCCCGCCGTCATCGCCATCACCGAGCAGGAGATCGACGGTGTGGTGCGTGAGATCTGCGCTTCGCCCAACGATGTGCCCGGCTACGATAAGGACCCGTACATCGACCCGGCCATCCTCGCCGGGGTGCGCGGCGGCAGCTACGCTTACTGCGACGCCGACGGCAACTATTACCGCAGCGGGTTCGGTCTGAATTACTGACCCTCTCCGTCCTTGCTTCGCAATGCCACCTCTCCCAAAGGGTGAGGCAATGGCATGTCGGGTAGCTCCTGCTGGACGCTCAACGTTTTTTCGCTCACAAGTAGAATGGAGTTCCGTGCCGCTTGTCAAAGCCCGCCGGGGGTGCTACAATGGAGCCAGCGACCATGCTGAAAGGGGATAGAACTATGGAATTTCGGGACAAGCCCATGCAGAACCTCGTTCGCATCAAGGAGAAGGAGATCTGCAAGAATGTGCAGGCGCTTTTGCTGGACGGCGAGACCATCGTGGGCGCGTACAAGACCGTGCGCGACCAGGCGGTCTTTACCTCGCACCGCATCTTTCTGGTGGATATGCAGGGGGTCACCGGCACCCGGCAGGAGATCTTCGTCCTGCCGTACCGCAAGGTGCTGCACTTTGGCATCCAGACCGCAGGCTTCGGCGACCCGCTCCAGACCTCTGAGCTGACGGTCTGCTTCGCGGATGAGCACGAGGCAAAGTTCGGGTTCATCGGGCAGGACGAGCTGCTGAGTGTGGCCCGCGCCATCAGCCGCTGCATCCTGTAACACCGTACAAAAACGCAGAGCGCCCGCTCCGGCTTCTGACCCCGGAGCGGGCGCTCTGCGTTTGCTGTAATATGCGAATAACGGAGAATGGCGAACGATCAGCCGGCCACACGGTCCATCCGGCCTGCCTCCAGCATGTAGCGCAGGAAGCCGGTCACGTCGGCGGGGTCGGTCACAGTGATGTCAAAGCCCTTTCTGGGGGCGTCCATCATCCGGAGGATGGAGGATGCAGCGGCATCCTCTTTCAGGTCACAGGTCTTGCCGTTGTCCAGATGCAGCAGCACACTGCCGCGGCTGGCGGAAACCTGACGCATGAAACGGTCTTTATCAAAATATTCGATACGAAGCATAAAAATACCTCCTGTCAGAAAGTTGTTTATTTGCACGCCGTCTTCCGGGTGAGCTGCTCGTGCATGACGATCATCAGGATCAGCAGCGCCAGCAGATACACGGGGAAGAGGGCAGGGGCAACGTTGTTTGCCAGCAGGCCGAACAGCGGCGGCATGACCAGATTGCCGACATAGGCGCTTGCCATCTGGATGCCGATCACAGCCTGTGACCGGTCCGCGCCGAAGTGGTCCGGCGTGGAGTGGATGATGCTGGGGTAGATGGGCGCACAGCCCAGCCCCACGAGGACGAGGCCGGCCAGCGAGAGCGCCTGCGGCCTCGGCAGAAGCAGGGCGGCCACACCCACGGCCAGAACGGTCTGCCCCAGACGGATCATCTGGGTGTCGTTGAACCGGAGGGTGACGAAGCCGCAGAAGCCGCGCCCCACCGTGATGCCCAGATAGAACAGGCCCGCAAAGGCAGCGGCCGTGTCGGCCGGGACGCCCTTGCTCAGCGTGAGGTAGCTGCTGGCCCAGAGGCCCGCCGTCGTTTCGAGGCCGCAGTAGCAGAAGAAGCAGAGCATCACTTCCCGCGCACCGGGGATGGCCAGGATCTGGGGCAGCGTCAGCGGCCTGGCCGGGGTGCCGTCCGCGCTTACGGCGGCCGGGCTGCCTTTCCAGAGCGGCAGGCTCAGCACCAGAACGGCTGTGATGCCGACCTGGATGAGGGCTACGATGCGGTAGCCACCGTTCCAGCCCTGCCCGCCGGTCAGGGCCAGGCTCATCAGCACCGGGCTGATGATGGTGCCCACGCCCCACATGCAGTGCAGCCAGCTCATGTGGCGGCTCTCGTAGTGGAGGGCAACGTAGTTGTTCAGGGCGGCGTCCACGCTTCCGGCACCCAGCCCGTAGGGGATGGCCCAGAGGCAGAGCATCCAGAACGCGCTCGACACTGAGAATCCGAACAGCGCCGCCGCCGTCATCGCCACACTGAGGGCCGTGACCTTGCCGGTGCCCAGCGCACGGGTCAGCCGGTCGCTGCACAGGCTGGAAACGATGGTCCCACAGGAGATGATCATCGAGACGATGCCTGCGTAGGACACCGGCACCCCGAAAGCGGGGTAGAGGTTCGGCCAGGCGGAGCCGAGAAGCGAATCCGGCAGGCCGAGGCTGATGAACGCCAGATAGATGACCGGCAGAAGAAGCTGTGCCATGGGTTGTGTTCCTCCCATTTCGGTGTTATACTGGACTTGCGGCCTCTGATGAAATAATACCACGAAATCAGCGGCTGTGGTAGGAGAAAATCTGAAATTTTGTACAACAAAACCGGCATTGATAAAAAATGTTCAAAGATTTGCGGAAAGGAACTGGTCAATATGGCATATCGAACGAGCTGTGCAACAATCGTCCATGAGGGCGGCGTCCACTGCGAACCGGACATCGTGGCTGACGCCGAAGGGCGCGAGCTGGTGCAGCACGGCAGTGCGCTGTTTCCCATCGCCTGCTACGCCGAAGACCTGGCCAGCTACTCGGTGGCGTGGCACTGGCATGAGGAATTTGAATACATCCTCACCATACAGGGCCCCCTCCATGTGGATGTGAACAAGACCCGCCTGACACTGCAGACCGGGCAGGGCGTCTTCCTCAATTCGGGGGCGCTGCACTCGGTGGAACAGGCGGAGGGCACGGCCCTGCTCCACTCCGGCGTCTTCCAGCCCCGTCTGGTGGGCGGCATGGACACCATCTTCTGGCAAAAGCTCATCCGGCCCCTGCTGCAGCCCGGTGCCCCGGCGTTTTTTCTGCTGGACGAGGCGGTGCCCTGGCAGAAACAGGTACTCGTCTTTCTGCGGGACGCCTGGAAAGAGGTGGCGGACGAGCCGTTCGACTACGAGAACCGGGTGCGGTATCATCTCTCGGCGGCGCTGCGGCTGCTGAGCACCCAGTGCGTGGGCGGCAAGACCAAGGTCTCGGAGCAGGAGCAGATCGCCTCGGAGCGGATGAAGCGGATGCTCCGCTACGTGGAGGAGCACTACGCCGAGGAGCTGACGGTGGAGAAGATCGCGGCCTGCGTGGCCCTGAGCGAGAGCGCCTGCCTGCGCAGCTTCCGGCAGCTGCTGGGCATCACGCCCATCCAGTACGTCAAGCAGTTCCGGGTGGAAAAGGCCGCCGAGCTGCTGCGCTCCACCCGGCTGAAGACCGGCGAGATCGGTCTGGAATGCGGCTTCTCGGACGGCAGCTACTTTATTAAAACGTTCCGGGAGATCAAGCACTGCACCCCCCGCGAATACCGCACAAAATTCTGTTGAGATCTGGAAAAGGAAAAAAACGGAAGACAAAGTGTGCATAACCAAACAGCCGGGAGGCGTTCCGAAACGGAAGCCTCCCGGCTGTTATGGTTCAGAGGGTCTTATTGCAAAAGGCTGCTGGAATCGGTGCCGCCGGCCGTCAGGCGGGCCTGGATCCCGTTGTGCGTCCAGAGGATGTCGGCTTCATCGACCCCAAGATTCAGAAGTGCGTCGATGGAGACCGAAGTCGGACGGTACAGCAGTGTGCAGAAACGGATGGTTTCTACCCCCTGCGCTTTGAGCGTCCGGAGGGTCTCCATGGTGAGATGTGCGGTGGCCACAATGCTGTTGACGCGAATGGTAAGGACCTTGCCTTGGGCATTCAGTGTGCAGGTGTGCGTGATCTGCTTTCCCAGTGCATTGGTGACGGAAAGCCCCTCTACGGTAACGAGATACTCTGCATCCGAGGCGGTCAGCTCTTCGGCAGGAGCGGAAGTCGAGACCGCACCCGACGGCTCAGAGGGCTGCTCCGGGTTAGGGTTGGGCTGCTCCGGGTTGGGATTAGGATTCTCCGGGTTGGGGTTAGGATTGGGTTTCTCCGGGTCAGGTTTCTCCGGCTTTTCCGGTTCCGTAGGCTTGTCATCCTTTAGGGTAAGATCCACACCGGCCGAATCCCACCGTTTGATGACAGCACCTACTGGCAAACCGGCAAACTTCTGTTCTTTGAGCGGTGTATCGCCAATGGCAATGCTTCCGCCTGCGGTGGCATCAATGGTTACTTTGCCTTCAATGGTAATATCGGACTTTACCTCAGTAGCACCGTCAGCAACGCTGCCGCTGCCGATGGCCGCAGCACCGGCGAGGGGATAATTCTCGTCATTCAGAACGCCGCCGCCTGTAGCAGTAATGTTAGGAGAACCAGCTTCGGTGCTCTTGATGGAAACTTTGTTTCTGGTATCCTCGGTGTCGGGTTCTGTTTCTGCGCCGCCACCGATACCGGCAGCACCAGCGCCGCCCTGTGCGTTTTCGATGGTGACATTGCCCTCGATGGTCACGTCACCAGTTCCAAGAGCACCGCCGCCAATACCGGCACCTTCTTCGCCGCCGGCGGCGTTGCCGATTTGAGCGTTGCCTCTAATGATTACATTGCCGATGCCAATAGCGCCGCCGCCAATGCCGGAACCACCAGAACCACTTTTTGCATTTTCGATTTTGGCGTTGCCTTCAATGGTCACGTTGCCTACAGTTGGATCGATTACCATGCCATCGCCATCGGGATACAAATCGCCTTGGCCGCTGCCGATGCCAGCGCCGTTTGCGCTACTTTCTGCATTTTCAATGACTGCATCACCTCTGATGAGGATCTCGCTGTCACCATAGGTGCCACTGCCGATGCCGGCTCCAGCTTCACCGCCCTGTGCGTTTTTGATGACGGCATCACCTTCAACGGTCACTGTGCCCAGACCCTGATAGCCGCTGCCGATGCCAGCAGCCATATAGCCACCAGAGGCTTCGGTGATGGTGCCGCCGCTGATGGTGACAGTGCCATTTCCTCCAATAAGAGTGTCCTTCGGTATCGCGCCAAGACCGCCACCAATACCGGCACCATAATTGCCCGTAGCCTTTGCGGTGATATCGCCGTCGGTAACTGTGACAGTACCATTGCCGTAGGCACCGCCGCCAATACCGGCACCCAGACTGCCGCCCGTAGCGGTGATCGTACCGCCGGAAATTGTCACATCGCCGTCACCGCCGACGGCGTCCGTGTCACCGGCACCGCCGCCAATACCGGCACCCTGACTACCACCGTTGGCAGTGATCTCACCGCCCGTAATGGTCACTTGGCCGTCTTGTTTGTCACTGCCGCCGATGCCAGCACCGTGGTAACCACCCGTGGCAGTCAAACTGCCAGTAGTATCGGACGCACTTCCCTTTGCGGAGCCATCATCATTCTTTTCGTCCTGAATCGTCAGCGTGCCGCTGTCGTCGGTCTTGTTATGCTCCAGACCGGCGTGGCCATATCCGCTTGTCAGCGTGTTGTTGCCGTTCAGCTCGATGTTCGTATTGCCGCTGCCGGTCACTTCCACGGCGGTTTTGTATTGATCGGGGTCGTAGCCGTGTTCGTATTTTTCATCAACATTGATGTTCACATCTTTCAAGGTGACATTGGCCGTCTGGTCTTTGTCTGCGTCGATGGTGACCGTGTTCCCCGTGCTTGTGCCGGTGATGGTGATTTCGTTGTCCTCACGATCTTGGATGTATCCGCTGCTGTCGCTGACGTATTCCTTTTGTTCCCCATTCATAAACCACTGGCTGATGAGATTGCCGTTTTCCGTAGCGTGGATATCAATGGAGCCGCTGGCAATATCATACGTAGCGGCAAAAGCAGGAAGGGCCATGCCGGTCATCATGGCACAGGCGAGAGCGAGGGCTGCGATCCGTTGTGCGGCAACGCGGGGAGGGGGAGCTGCCTTTTTCTTGCCGAAAGGCACCGGAACATGCCCCAGGACGCGCATGGCGAGTCTGCGATAAGAGACCATTGAGAATACCTCCTATTACATATATTCTATAATATATTGGAACCGGACAGGGCGGTGCGCCACCGTCCCTTCCAACTCGTACCACAACATGGATTGAGGAACCAGAAAACAGAGGTTGCTTGCTAAGCTAAATATAGCACGTGGGGGGGGGGTAAATGCAAGACTTTTCTGCGTGAATGGGTGCATTTCCTGCGTGAAACATGGAAAAATTCCAGAAATTCCCTTTTTTGCGGTGGCTCACGCAAGCAACGTTGAGCCGGATGCTTTTTTTGGCAGGGAGGGCGAGGCGGCAGAAAACGGGCCAGAACAAAACAGCAGCAGCCGGGAGGCATGAAAAAGATCTGCAAAAACGGAAAAAACCGGCCGCAGAATCTTGACGAATGAAGACAAACATGATAGAATAAAAAAGTAGTCAGGGAGACGCGCGAACGGCGGCTGGACTGCGATGCAAGATCTACGGAATTGAATATTCTCGGCAAAGCAGTCGAAAGGCTGTGACGCAAAGCTATAGGGCCTGTAAAATGGCAGCCAGTTGCTTCTCAAATCGGGCACGATGTGTACCCGCCTTTTGAGCGACCTTCATCTGAACAGCAGGTGTCGATTTGCCGAGTTTGCCTTGGCAAATCGACACCTTTTTCATTATGACATCTCCGTGCTTCAAATAAATCCGGGGAAGGCCCGACACGAGCAATGCTTGTGTCGGGCTTTTTCTTTACCCGGATTTATGATATACTGTTTTGCAAGGAACACAACAAACAGGAGGAGTCAGCGTGGAGGATTACCGCACCATCCGGGGCACAGCCATCGGCGAATATGAGGAGAAGAAGAGCCGCTTCATTGCGCAGCTCGCGTTTGCAGACAGTGAGGAAAAGGCCGTGGCCTTTCTGGAGCAGGTGCGCGCCGCCAACCGCACCGCGCGGCACAACGTTTACGCCTACCGCCTGCGGGAGGGCAACCGGGAGCGCTACTCCGACGACGGCGAGCCTGCCAAGACCGCCGGGACCCCGGCGCTGGAAGTGCTGCAGCACAGCGGCCTGACCGACCTCATCGTGGTCGTGACCCGGTACTTTGGCGGGGTGCTGCTGGGCACGGGCGGCCTCGTCCGCGCCTACACCACCGCGACCGCCCGCGCACTGGAAAACGCCGAGGTCGTCACGGTGCGCAGCGTGGTGGAGCTGGAAGTGACGGTGGACTATGCACTCTACGAGCGGGCTGCGCTGCTCATCCACGCCGCCGGGGCCAAACTCGCCGACCCGCAGTTCACCGACCGCGTGACCCTGCACTGGCAGATGCCGGAGGGCACCGAGCCGCCGCTGCTGGAACAGCTGCGGGAGCTGACGCGGGGCGGGGCCGAGGTGAGCGTCTCGCAGCCGTTCTATGCGCCGTTCTGATGCCCCTCTCCGTCTCGCATTCGCTCGTCCGCTCCCCCGAAGTGGGAGCCATTGGCAGTCGGCTGCATGGCTGCATGGCCGCTGCGCTCTGGGAGCAGCACCGAGAGATTTTTATAGGATAATTTTGGACAGGACAGGAAGATTCCCCCTTCGACAGAGCAATTCTGCTACAATAGCTGCGGGCGCAGCTGCGCTGGGAAGGGGGCAGGAACCAGCATGAAAGTGAGGGATACCGGATGGATGTACGCCAGCGTACCGAAGAGATCGAGCGGCTGACCTTTGCCCCCTGGGCGACCTTCAGCGATGCAAGCCGGGGCCGGGCCCGGCCGGAGCCGCAGGACCCCATCCGCCCGGTGTTCCAGCGCGACCGGGACCGCGTGATCCACTGCAAGGCGTTCCGCCGCCTCAAGCAGAAAACGCAGGTCTTCCTCTCGCCGGAGGGCGACCTCTACCGCACCCGGCTGACCCACACGCTGGAGGTGGCGCAGATCGCCCGCACCATCGCCCGCGCCCTGCGCCTGAACGAAGACCTGACCGAGGCCATCAGTCTGGCGCATGACCTGGGCCACACGCCCTTTGGCCACGCAGGGGAGAGCGCACTGGACAAGCTCTGTCCGGATGGCTTCAAGCATTACCGCCAGAGCCTGCGGGTGGTGGACAAGCTGGAACAGAACGGCCGGGGCCTCAACCTGACCTGGGAAGTGCGGAACGGCATCATCACCCACACCAAGGGCACCTGGGCGGCGACCCCGGAGGGCCGCATCGTCCGGATGGCGGACCAGATCGCGTTCGTCAACCACGACATCGAGGATGCCGTCCGTGCCGGGGTGCTGGACCCGGCGATCCTGCCCAGAGAATGCACCGCCGTGCTGGGCGAAACGAAATCCCAGCGCATCACGACCATGATCCAGAGCATCCTCGCCCATAGCGACGGCGATGTGGCCATGGGCGCGGAGGAAGAGGAAGCCTTCCTTGCGCTGAAGGATTTCATGTATGCCAATGTCTACAATGACCGCACCGCCAAGCGCGAAGAGCAGAAAGTGGAAAAGGTCCTCACGGAACTGTACGAATACTACCTGACCCACATCGACCAGATGTCCAACTTCTATTTGCAGCTGGCCTATCAGGAGGGCCGTGACCGCGCCGTGACCGATTACATCAGCGGCATGAGCGACGAGTTCGCCATCCGGACCTTTGAGGATGTGTTCGTGCCCCGCAAGTGGCACGTGTTATAAAAGGAAGCAGGAAAAAAGAGCCATGATCCCACACGAGTACATTGAAGAGCTGAACCGCCGCACCGACATCGTCGATCTGGTGGGCAGCTATGTGCAGCTGAAACGGAAGGGCCGCCTCTATGGCGGCCTGTGTCCGTTCCACAGCGAGAAGACCCCCTCGTTTTACGTCTACCCGGACACCCAGAGCTTTTACTGCTTTGGCTGCGGGGCGGGCGGCGATGCCATCAGCTTCGCCAAAAAGATCAACAGCATCGACTACGGCGAGGCTGTCAAGATGCTGGCAGCCCGCGCCGGGATGCCGGAGCCGCAGGAGGACGACAAGACCGGGCGGATGCGCAGCCGCATCCTCTCGATGAACCGCGAAGCGGCCCGCTTCTTTCACGCCTGCCTGAATTCGACGGTCGAGGAGGCCCGGCAGGCCCGTGCCTACTGGCGCCGCCGCGGGCTGGACGACAAGACCATCGTGCGGTTCGGCCTCGGCTATGCCCCCAACGATGGACAGGCCCTCTATCAGTTCCTGCGGGATAAGGGCTACAACCAGCAGGAGCTGGACGCCAGCGGCCTGTTCAAGCGCAGCGCTTCCGGGCGCATCTACTGTTTGTTCTGGAAGCGGGTCATGACCCCCATCTTCGACCTGCGCGGCAACATCATCGCGTTTGGCGGGCGTGTGCTGGACGACTCCAAGCCCAAATACGTCAACAGCCCCGAAACGCTGGTCTACCACAAATCCGAGACGGTGTTCGCGCTGCAGATCGCCAAAAAGAGCGCCTCCCGCCGGTTCGTCCTCTGCGAGGGCTATATGGATGTCATCAGCATGCAGCAGGCGGGCATCGACACCGCCGTCTGCGCCTGCGGCACGGCCCTGACGCCGGAGCAGGTGCGGCTCATCAGTGAGTACGCCGATGAGGTCATCCTGAGTTACGACTCCGACGAGGCGGGCCAGAAAGCCACCCTCCGCTCGCTGGAACTGTTCCGGAACAGCACGGTGCGGGTGGGGGTGCTTCAGATCCCCGGCGCAAAGGACCCGGACGAGTACATCAAGCGCTATGGTGCCGACCGCTTCCGCGCCCTGCTGGACGGCGTAGGCAACGCACTGGATTTCCGGCTCAAGCGCCTGCGGGATCAATACGACCTGACCCAGGACGCCCAGCGGCTCGAATACATCCGCGATGCCGTGGATCTGCTGGCCGAGCGCTCCAACCCCACCGAACAGGAGGTTTACGCCGGGCGGCTGGCCGAGGAGACGAACATCTCCAAGACCGCCATCCTGACCCAGCTGGGCACCGCTGTCAAAAAAGCGGGCAGCAAGCGACGACGGGAGGAGAACCGCTCCCGCCTGCACTCCGGTGAGATGGATCAGATCAATGTTCCTTACAGCGCAGGCGGCTCGCAGGCGCTGGGTGTGGCCTCGGCTGAGCAGCGGTTGCTGGCGGCACTGCTGCGGGAGCCAAGCTACATCCCCAGGGTGCGGGCCGCACTGCCGGCGGAAAAGTTCCTCCTGCCCCAGCAGAAGGAGCTGTATCAGGCCATGCTGGACTGTCAGGCGCAGGGCATCGAGGTCAGCCTTTCCACCCTGCGCGGCTTTGTACAGAGCGAAGAGGCCCTGAATGAACTGAGCCGCCTTGCGGCACAATACAGCGATGTCAACTGTACCACCGAGGATATCAACTTTTATCTGGAACGCATCGCCCGCGGCACCCCGATCGCGAAGAAGGCGGCCCAGATGTCCAATGAAGACTTAGAGCAGTATCTCCAGTCGATGCGAGAAAAGAAACAGGGAACTCTCCCTGCAGAAGACTGAGCGCTCCCTTTCCTCCCGGCTGGAGCTGGAAGGAGAAGGAATCATGCGGAAATTGTCGCAGACGGAAGAACTTGCAAAGATTTTGGCGAGCCGTGCCCGGCACCACCTTCTGACGCCGGAGCAGGTCAGCCGCGCCATGGAAGAGCAGGAGTACGATGTCGCCGGGCTGGACGCGCTGTATGAGGCGCTGGAGGCCCGCGGCATCCGGGTGGAGGAAGAGGACGCCGACCTCCCGCTGCTGGACGATGCCCAGATCGGCCGACTGGAACATGAGCTTTCTGCCGAGGGCGTGGCGCTGGACGACCCGGTGAAAGCCTATCTGAAGGAGATCGGGCAGGTGCCGCTCCTCTCGGCAGAAGAGGAACAGACGCTGGCCCGCGCCGCCAGAGCAGGGGATGCGGACGCCCGCCGACGCCTCAGCGAGGCGAACCTGCGGCTGGTGGTCTCGGTGGCCAAGCGCTACGCGGGCAGGGGGCTGCCCTTCCTCGACCTCATCCAGGAGGGCAACCTCGGCCTGATGAAGGCAGCGGAGAAGTTTGAGCCGGACA
>ERZ839767.4007-NODE-4007-length-15706-cov-4.094563_pt1 | contig 15706 bp, 11 predicted proteins | sample MGYA00519879_ERZ839767 | MGnify/ENA primary metagenome ERZ839767 (study PRJEB31850, sample SAMEA3708852) | human gut metagenome | biome: human gut; feature: human-associated habitat; material: faeces | place: China | collected 2014 ...
ATCCACATCGGCTCGGCCACCTCGAACGTGACGCTCTGGGTCAACGGCCGCGAAGTGGGTTACAGCGAGGACAGCAAGCTCGAAGCCGAATTCGACGTCACCCGCTACATCACGCCGGGCCGCGACAACCTGATCGTGCTGCGCATCAACCGCTGGTGCGACGGTTCGTTCCTCGAAGACCAGGACTTCTGGCGTCTTTCGGGCATCGGCCGCGACTGCTACCTCTACGCCCGCGACAAACGCCGTCTGGCCGACGTGCGGCTCACGCCCGACCTCGTGAACGACTACCGCGACGGGACGCTGCGCGCCGAAGTGACCGCGACGCCGGGCGTCGGCAGCGTACGGCTGACGCTCCGCGACGACGAGGGCCGCACGCTCGACACCCGCACGCTCCGTCCCCGCCGCAACAGCGCCGAAACGCTGTTCGAGGTCGCCGCCCCGAAACAATGGAGCGCCGAGGCCCCGAATCTCTACACGCTCACGGCCGAGGCTCTCGCCGCCGACGGTTCGGTGACCGAAGCCGCAGCTTTCCGCGTGGGGTTCCGCAAAGTCGAGATCCGCGGCGGACAGCTGCTCGTAAACGGCAAGCCGATCCTCATCAAAGGCGTCAACCGGCACGAAATGGAGCCCAACACGGGTTATTATGTCACACGCGGGGAGATGGTGCGCGACATCCGCGAGATGAAGCGGCTCAACATAAATGCCGTGCGCACGTGCCACTACCCTGACACGCCGTTGTGGTACGACCTCTGCGACAAGTACGGGCTTTACGTCGTGGACGAAGCCAACATCGAGTCGCACGGCTACCACTACCGCGACAAGTCGAAAAATCTGGCCGGCAATCCCTCCTTCGCCGCCGCACACCTCGACCGTAACCGGCGCATGGTGTTCCGAGACTACAACCACCCCTCGATCATCGTATGGAGCACGGGCAACGAGGCCGGAAACGGCCCCAACTTCGAACGCTGCTACGACTGGATCAAGTCTTTCGATCCGTCACGCCCGGTGCAGTACGAGCAGGCCTCTTACCACGGGGACTACAACACCGACATCGTCTGCCCGATGTATTGGAGCTACGACCAATGCGAGAAATACCTCGCCGACGATCCCGCGAAACCGCTTATCCAATGCGAATACGCCCACGCCATGGGCAATTCGCTGGGCGGATTCAAGGAGTATTGGGACATGATACGTCGCGAACCGAAATATCAGGGCGGGTTTATCTGGGACTTCGCCGACCAGGCCCTCGCATGGCGCAACCCCGAAGGGAGGCTGACCTACCGCTACGGCGGCGACTACAACGCCGTCGACGCCTCCGACAGCACCTTCTGCTGCAACGGCGTACTGGCCGCCGACCGCACGTGGCATCCCCACGCCTACGAAGTGAAGCACCAGCACCGGCCGATCCACACCACGGCCCGCGATTTGGAAAAGGGCGTCGTGAACGTCTATAACGAAAACTTCTTTACCGACCTTTCGCCCTACCGCCTTCTCTGGGAGATCACCTCCGACGGACGGCCCGTGTTGAGCGGCGCGGTCGAACGCCTCGACGTGGCTCCGCAGGCCACCGCCGCCGTGACGCTGGGCTACAAACCCGAACAGGTCGAAGCCCTGGACGGGGAGGTGCTGCTCACGGTGCGCTACCAGTTGCGCGAACGGCAGGGACTGCTCGACGCGCTTTATGAAGTAGCCGCCGACCAGCTCGTATTGCGCGAGGACGATCCTGCGGCCCGCTTCGCCGCCGCAGCTCCCGCCGGAACGCTCCGCATCGCCGACAAAACCGTTTCGGGCGAGGGATTCTCGGTCACGTTCGACCCGAAGAGCGGCTTCATCCGCTCCTACCGCCTGCGCAACGTCGAGCTGCTGGCAGGCCCCTTGCGTCCCAGCTTCTACCGTGCGGCCACGGACAACGATCTCGGCGTGCGCCAGACCGGAAAATATCCCGACAGCCGGATGTGGGCCGGGGCCGAACCGGAACTCGTCAACTTCACCCTCACGTCCGGAGACGGCGGGGCGAAAGCCGTCGCAGACTACACGATCCCCGCCGTCGGCGCCCAACTCCGCCTCGCCTACGTTATCGCTGCCGATGGGTCGATCCGCATCGGTGAAACGATGACCGCCGACTCCGCGCGCAAGGATGTCGCCGACCTGATGCGCTTCGGCATGGCCTTCGAGACCCCAGGCATGTTCGACGCCGTGGAATACTACGGCCGCGGCCCGATGGAGAACTACGCCGACCGGTCGAGTGCAGCATTCGTAGGCCGCTACGCACAGCGCGTCGCCGACCAGTTCCACCCCAAATACGCCAGTCCGCAGGAGTCGGGGACACGCGGAGGTGTGCGCTGGTGGCGGCTGACCGACGCTTCGGGATTCGGAATCGAGTTCTGCTCCGACCGTCACTTCTCAGCTTCGGCAATCCCCTACGCCATTCCGCAGCTCGACAACGGATCGTCCGAATACGTCCGCCATCCCGGCGACCTCGTACCCGACGGACGGACGCACGTCCATATCGAAAGCGCCCAGTCCGGACTGGGATGCGTGAACAGTTGGGAACGCCTGCCGCTCCCGCAATACAGAATGCCGTATCGGGACTACGTGTTCAACTTTATGCTGAAACCTGTTCTTACCAGAAAATGAACGATATAGAATACGAAGGGAGGCCGTTTTTAGCCTCCCTTCGTATTTCTTATCCTGCAAACATGAAGGGATCGACGACAGCCATATCTATAATCATCTCTGCCATGGCCTGCGCTTACTCCTTATCACCATTCAGATATACGAATCGTATCGGGTCACACAAAATATCGGGGAAAATATTCTATTATCAACGATGGAATACAAATAAGCAAAAATACCGTCTAAAACTTGTCAGACGGCCTCTTCATAGCCCTTTCGGACAATCGAGGCTGTCCGGAAAAAGAAGAGTAATCGTGCATTCCTCTCACGCTTTCGCTCCTGCCGCATTTGCGACGGGGTGATTCGTTTCTCATTTTCTGTATGGGAATAAGTTCATAATCCGACGCAATGCTGATGCCGCCGTAACCCGATTTGTTCACGCAGAAAAATTCCAGAAACTCGTCGATAAAGAACGTAAAAAGAGGGGGGGGGCAGAGAGTTTCACCAGATACTCGAATATCTCGGCGATACGTCCAGCTCTGCCCATGGCCGGAATACCCTGCTTACTTGCTATTTCGAGCCGGTAATCCTCGTCCTCCTCCCCGAACCTACGGACGACGGAAGAAATAGAGAATCGGTACGTCCCCGTATGCTTTCCACACGAGCGACGTCTTCCCGATACGGCGGGGAGTTGCGGCAGGTGCGGCTGCCCGTTTCGGACGGATCGGAATCTTTTTCCGGTCGGGAAGGTAGGGATTCGGCCCTCCTATCCGTGAATAAGATAGATGAACGCACAAAACCGACATATCGACCGACTGATCGCACGCCACCTCGACGGCGAACGTCTCTCCGATGCCGAGCAGGCCGAACTCCTCGACTGGCTCCGCTTTTCGGAGGAACACCGCCGCAGCTACCTCGACGCCTACGACGCATGGGGCGAGAGACACTTGCCCGACACCCTCTTCGACACCGAAGCGGCCTACCGCCGTCTCACGGAACGGATCGCAGAACCGGAGGAGTGTCCCGCGGCGCCGGCCGTCCGGCGGCGTCTCGTCGGAATCGCCTGTGCAGCCGCCTGCACCGTGCTGCTGGTCACCGGATTTTTCCTCCGCGGCAAGACAGGACAGCAAATCCCCGACATTCGGGAGTTCGTCCAGACGGCAGAGGCCCCCGTATACACCGAAAAGGAGGTGCAGCTCATTCTCTCGGAACAGAAAACGGTGCGGCTCGAGGAGAAGAAATCCTCGATCCGCTACGATGCCGCCGAGATCCACATCAACGAAGATGCCCGAAAGCCGATCACGAAAAAGGAGGTGGCCGCATTCAACCAGCTGCTCGTACCCTACGGCAAGCAGACGACCTTAACGCTGGCCGACGGCACCCGCGTGTGGGTGAATGCCGGATCGCGGCTGATCTACCCCTCGGCATTCGACGATGACCGCCGCGAGATCTACGCCGAAGGCGAAATCTACATCGAGGTAGCCCACGACGCCGCACGTCCTTTCACCGTACACACCGGAAAGATGGACGTCCGCGTGCTGGGAACCCGGTTCTACGTCTCCTCCTACGGACGCGACCGAACCCAGGAGGTAGTGCTCCGCTCGGGATCGGTGAACGTCGCGCCGGCCGACGCCCCCGAGCACGGCATCCGGATCGAACCCGACCAGCGCGCTTCGCTCGATACGGCCGGCACGTTCCGCATCCGCGAGGTACGCGCCGAAGACTACATCAGCTGGATTCACGGATACTACCGCTTCGACAACACGCTGCTCTCCGACGTACTCGCACGGCTTGCCCGATACTACAACCGGACGTTCGACTACTCCCCCGAAGTCGGTGCCATGACCATTTCGGGAAAGCTCGAACTCAACGACGATCCCTGCGAGGTGCTGCGGATTCTCTCGCTCACGGCACCGATCCGGTTCCGAGTATCCGAGGAGGGATTCCGGCTCTCCTCGGCGCAAACATACGACGACAACCCAAACCGAATGCCTATGGAAAATCACGAGCCGAACTGAAAAAAGCCGGGCAGCGTCCTCCAACACCGCCCGGCACGAAATGAAATCTAAAAACTATCCTATTCTAAACTTCAATTCATTGCAAATGTACAACAAAAATGGCAATATCGGGGCCTCTGTACCCGATAATAAGCAATTATCCCGTCTGCTACGGATAAAAGTCCTGTTTTTGCTGGCTGCAATCGGGTTGTCCGGCTCCGTCGCCGCACAGACCTCCTCCCCGAATGCACGTATCTCGCTCGACTTGCAGAACGTCCCCCTCAAAGAGGTATTCGCCCGCATCGAAGACCAAAGCAACTATATTTTCGTCTATTACGACAGCATCCTCGACGCTTCGCGCCGGGTATCGATCAGCGTCTCGGACCAACCCGTCGGAAATGTGCTCGAAGTGCTTTTCGCAGGAACGGAAAACACATGGAAACTCTCCGGACGGCAGATCGTCATCGGCAAGGCCGCAGCGGCGGGCAAAGCCGAAAAGCAGACCCCGCTGCGCGTCATGGGTTCGGTCAAGGACACAAACGGCGAACCCCTGATCGGCGTGACGGTCTTCGTGAAGGAGCGGCCCAGCGTCGGTACGGCCACCGACATCAACGGAAACTACCTGATCGACGTGCAGACCGACGACGTGTTGGAGTTCAGCTACGTGGGCTACAAGACGCAGGATGTGGCCGTCGCCGGACGCGGCCTGCTCGACATCGTGCTCGAGCAGAACGACGCCATACTCGACGCCGTGGAGGTGGTCGGATACGGCGTGCAGAAGAAGATCAGCGTCATCGGCTCGCAACAGAGCATACAGGTCAAGGAACTCAAAGTACCCGTGGCCAACCTCACGCAGGGGCTCGCCGGCCGCGTCGCCGGTCTGGTCTCCGTGCAGCGAACCAGCGAACCGGGCTTCGACGACGCGAACATCTACATCCGCGGCATCTCGACCCTGACGGCCAGCATGAGCGCACCGCTGACGCTCGTGGACGGCGTGCCCCGCTCGTTCGCCAACGTCGATCCGGAGGACATCGAGAGCTTCTCGATCCTCAAAGACGCCTCGGCGACGGCCGTATACGGCGTGCGCGGCGCAAACGGCGTCATCATCATCAACACCAAGAGCGGATCGAAAGGACGACCGAAGTTCACCGTGCGCTACACCGAGGGCATCACGACTCCGACGAAAATCACCGACTTCGTCGACGGCGCCACCTACATGGAGATGTCGAACGAAGCCTCGATGACCCGCGGCGGCGGAGCGCTATACAGCCGCGAGGTGATCGAGAAGACCCGCACGCATGCCGATCCCTACCTCTATCCCAACGTGGACTGGATGGACGAGATCCTGCGCGATTACAGCCACAACCGCTCGGCGAACGTCAACGTGTCGGGCGGATCGGACAAGGCCGTATACTACATCGGACTGGCCTATTACGACGAGGACGGCATGTACAAGGACACGAAACTCTCCGATTACAACTCGAACACCTACTACCGGCGTTACAACGTCACGACAAACCTGACGCTCAATCCGTTCCGCACCACCGAGATCAAGCTCGGCATCCAGGGCTACCTGGCCAACGCCAACTACCCCGCTTCGGCGCAGTCCACGATCTTCGAATCGGCCTACTTCACCCAGCCCACCTACATCGCCCCGCTCTATCCCGACGGCAAGCTCGGGGCCTTCTCGGGCGGAGAACTCAACCCCGTGGCCGAACTCGGCGCCACGGGCTACGCCAACCAATGGCGCAGCCAGGTCTATTCGAACCTGCGCATCACGCAACAACTCTACAAGGGTCTGTCGATCACCGGCATGTTCTCGTTCGACACCTACAACTACACGAGCAACCGTTTCACCAAATCGCCCAACACCTACCACGCCACGGGGCGCGACGCCAACGGCAACCTGATCTACGAACAGACCCGGCAAGGCACCGAGAACCTCGCTTACAGCCTCAGCGCCAAGGGCGACCGCACGATCTACCTCGAAGCGGCACTCAATTACAAGAACACCTTCGGGCGACACGACGTGTCGGGTATGCTGCTCTTCAACCAGAGCGACGAGATCAACACGACACGTCGTGGAGGCCCTGCCTTACCGCTTCCGCGGTCTGGCCGGACGCTTCACCTACGGATTCGACGACCGCTACTTCGCCGAATTCAACTTCGGATACAACGGCTCGGAGAACTTCACCCCCAAGAACCGCTACGGTTTCTTCCCCTCGGTGGGTCTGGGCTGGGTGATCTCCAACGAGTCATTCTTCGAGCCACTCACGAACGTCATCCAATACCTGAAAGTCCGAGGCACGTGGGGTCAGGTCGGAAACAGCCAGATCAGCGGCCGCCGATTCGCCTACCTGGCCACCGTAACCGACAGCAGCTCGACGAGCTACACCTTCGGCAAGACCATGGATCAGAACTACGGAACGACGGCCATCGACGAATATGCCGTAGACGTGACGTGGGAGGTGGCCGACAAGACCGACATCGGCGTGGACATGCGCCTGTTGAACAACAAGCTCAACCTCCAATTCGACTACTTCAAGGAGTCCCGCGAGGGCATCTACCTCCGCCGTTCGAGCATTCCTTCCTACGTCGGAATGATCAACAACCCCTACGGCAATATCGGAAAGGTCGAGAACAAGGGCTTCGAACTCTCGGTAAACTATGCCAATTCGTGGGGGGGGGATTGGTCGCTGAGCCTGATGGGCAACTACTCGTTCAACCGCAACAAGGTACTCGAAGATGACAGCACGGTCGTCTATCCGTGGCAGAACACCATCGGCAACAAGGTCGGGCAACGCTTCGGTCTGGTGGCGCTCGGGCTGTTCGAGAGCTACGGGGAGATCGCGGCATCGCCCGTGCAGACCGGCGACACCCGTCCCGGCGACATCAAGTACAAGGACATAAACGGCGACGGCAAGATCGACGAATACGACAAGGTGCCCATCGGCTGGGGCAGCGTACCCGAGATCATGTACGGCTTCGGCTTCTCGGTGGGCTGGAAGAACCTCTCGCTCACGGCCATGTTCCAAGGTGCCGCCCATGTGGACGCCATGCTCAGCGGCGAAGGCGTGCTGCCCTTCTCGCAGGGATCGAGCCGCGGCAACCTGCTGAGCAACATCACCGACCGTTGGACCGAGGAGAATCCCCGCCAGAATGCCTTCTATCCCCGTCTCTCGATCGGAAACATCAACATGAACTACGAAGAAAGCACCTGGTGGCTCAAAGATACCGACTACCTGCGCCTGAAGAACATCGAACTCTCCTACCGGCTGCCCGACCACTGGATGAAACGGATTCATCTGGACAATGCCCGCATCTTCATACAGGGCGTAAACCTTCTCACGTTCAGCTCGTTCAAGATTTGGGACGTGGAACTCGGCGACGGACGCGGCGCCCGCTATCCGAACATCGCCTCCGTCAGTCTGGGCGTAAACTTCAATTTCTAAACACCGATCAGCCATGAAATTCAAAATAACACTGCTCGCGCTGGCTTCGGCCGCCTGCCTGACCGCCTGCAACGACGACTTCTTCGATCAGGTGCCCGACGACCGAATCACCATCGAACAGGTCTTCCAGCGCACTTCCTATTCGGAGAAATACCTCGCCACCGTTTACAGCTACATTCTGAACGAAGCCCATCGCACGAGCCCCATTCCGTGGGATCCCTGCTCGGACGACCTGGACGTCACCTACGACCGCGAGGACTACAACTCCTACCAGATAAACCTCGGCAATTGGAGCGCCTCGTCGGACTACTACGAATTCTGGAGCCACTTCTACCGCGGCATCCGTTCGGCCACCTACTTCATCCAGCACATCGGCGACAACCAGGAGATGCTCAACGACCCGACGCGCGGTCCGCTCGTGGTCGAACAATACAAGAACGAAGCCCGCTTCCTGCGCGCCTGGTTCTACTACAACCTCCTGCGCCAGTACGGTCCCTGCGTGCTGCTGGGCGACGAGGTGCTGCCCGGCGACCTCGACCGCGACGACGTCAAGATGAACCTGCCCCGCAGCTCCTACGACGAGTGCGTGGACTATATCGTCAGCGAACTGGACGACATCATCGACAACGAACGCCTGCCGCTGCACTTCACCTCGCAGGCCGACAAGGACTACGGCCGCGCGACGCTGGCCATGTGCATGGGGCTCAAAAGCCGCGTGCTGCTGCTGGCGGCCAGCCCGCAGTTCAACGGCAATCCGGCCTACGCCAACGTCGTGAACAACGACGGCAAGCACCTCTTCGCGACCGAGAAAGATCCCGAAAAATGGAAGCGGGCGGCGGACGCGGCCAAGGCGATCATCGACCTGAACATCTTCGACCTCTACAAGGAGTACCACACCGACGGGACGCTCGACCCCTACATGTCGTGCCGCAACGTCTTCCTGGAAAACTGGAACAGCGAGGTGATGATGGTTCGCATCTACAACAATCTTTCGAGCTGGGAGCGTTCGGCGTCGCCCCGCCAGTTCAGCGGCTACGAGAGCATGGGCGCGACGCAGCGGCTCGGCCATCACCGCCGAGCAGGAAAAGGGATTCTCGACCCAGGAGTACAAGGATGCCAAATCGGGCTGGGTCTTCGCTCCGGCCGGCACGCGCAACATGTTCGTCAACCGCGAACCTCGATTCTACGTGAACATCTGCTTCAACGGCGCCTATTGGATCGGCGACCAGAAGACCCGCATCCAGCTCTACTACACGGGCGGTTCGGGCAAAAAGGGCACATGGGACTACCCCCGCTCGGGCTACATCGCCATCAAGAACGTATCGCCATCGAGCAATCCGCTGAACAACAATTATATCAAGCGGCCGTTCCTGATGATGCGCTATGCCGAGATGCTGCTCAACTACGTCGAAGCGCTCAACGAGTACGATCCGGGAAATCCGGACATCGAAAAGTACCTCAACCTGATCCGCGAACGCGGCGGCCTCGGGCCCGTGCAGTCGGGCCTCTCGCAGGAGCTCATGCGCGAGCAGATCCGGCTGGAACGCCGCATCGAACTCTGCTTCGAGCAGCTCCGCTACTTCGACACGCGCCGCTGGCTGATCGCCGAACAGACCGACGGCGGCCCGTTCTACGGCATGAACGTCGACGCCGGCAACAGCTTCACCGACGAGGCGTTCTACGAGAAGACCGTGTTCGAGACCCGCGTCTTCCGGCCCGAATTCTACCTCTTCCCCATTCCGCAGTCCGAAATCAACCGCGACCCGCAGATCGTGCAGAACCCCGGCTGGTAAACCCTAAAAAACATCCGAACATGAACCACACGAAATATCTGGCGCTTCTGGCAGGCTGCTCGTTCGTCGCCGCCTGCGAAAATCCGGTCGACGGCGACCTGAACGTCGACAACCCCGACGCCTACACGCTCGTCTACACGGTCAACGCCGTGGAGAACGACTCGAAGAGCACGCTGACCTTCCCGCTCGAACGCGACACCGTGTTCTCCGTCTACGCCAATCTAAGCTGCATCCGCGACCCGGGAAGCGACATCACGGTCGAATTCCGCACGGCTGCCGAGCTGGTCGATGCCTACAACGAGGAGAAGCAGACCTCCTATGCGGCCATGCCCGAAGCCTGTTACACGATCGACGACACCCGGGCGGTGATCCCCAACGGGAAATACATCTCGTCGCCCGTGACGATCCGGCTCAACAGCGCCGCATTCGACGGCGTGGGCACGTTCCTGCTGCCGATAACGATCGAGCGCGTGACGCCCGACCTGCCGGTCAGCCCGACGCTCGGCACGGCCTACCTGCGTATCAACGGCACCTACACGACCAATCCGTTCCGCCCCATCGACCGGAGCGGCTGGAGCGTGGAAGCCTTCTCGACCGAGGAACCCGAGGCACAGACCGGATACGACGACAACGGCAAAGCCTTCTCGGCGATCGACGACGCCCCCTGCACCTATTGGGGAACGCAGTGGCGCAACGCGAAACCGGGCCCGCCCCACTGGATCACGATCGACATGGGCAAAAGCGAGGAGCTGCACGGATTCACGATCCGCGGCCGTGCGGATCCGTTCACGTCCGACACGCCCAAGGCCAGCGGCAACCCGCGCATCTTCAACGTGGACGTGAGCGACGACAACGCCTCCTGGACCCGCGTCGGCACCTTCACCGTCGAAAACCGGATCGAGAACGAAGTCTACCTCGACCACAAGGCGACGGCACGTTACTTCCGCATAACGGTCACCGCCACGCAGGCCGACATGTACCAGACCTGCATCGCCGACATCAAGGCGTTCTGATCCGCACTACGAACCGCTAAAACGAAAAACCGACTATGAAAAGAATACTGACAGCCGCGGCGTTGCTGCTCGTCGTCGCGGCCTGCAACAAGGACGAGAACTACAACGACAAATACGGCGACCGGGCGGTCATCCCGCCCAAGGGCCAGAGCCTGCGCGTGATGACCTACAACATCTACGGCGCCCGCGCCACGAGCCCCGCGAATGCGGCCGACCTGGACGCGATCGCCGAAGTGATCCGCCGCCAAAACCCCGATTTCGTGACCCTGAACGAAGTCGACGTGTTCACCAACCGCACGGGCAAGGACGTGCACCAGGCCCGCGATCTGGCCGAAAAGCTCGGCATGGAGTGGCACTTCTCGAAGGCTATCGACCGTGACGGCGGCGAGTACGGCGACGCCGTGCTATCGAAATACCCGATCCTCGAAAAGCGCAGCTACCGCCTGCCGTGCGCCGCCGAACAGCCCGGCGAAGACCGTTCGCTGTGCGTGATCCGCGTTCAGATCGACGGCAAGGATCTCTACGTCGCGTCGACGCACCTCGACCACCTCTCGGGCGACGCCAGTCGGCTGGTGCAGGCCACCGAGATACGCCGCATCCGCGACACGGAGTTGGAGGGCGACCTGATCCTCTGCGGCGACCTGAACGCCATCCCGAGTTCGAACGTCATCGCCACGATGACCTCGTTCCTGACGAACACGGGGCCGATCGACCAATACACCTTCCCGTCGGACGATCCCTCCCGCAAGATCGACTACATCATGTACGCCCCGATCGAGCACTTCGGCGTACAGAACTGCCAGGTCGTATCGCGCGGCGACCAGCAGGTCGGCGGCGTCGATGCTTCGGATCACCGTCCCGTGATCGCCGACATCCGCTTCCAGACCGAAGAGGACATCTCCGGCGAAGACGGCGGAGGGGAAGAGTGATCCCGGGCCGAAGGGCGGCTCCCGCATGCACGGTCCGGACCGGCCGCCAGACAAATGGTCGGTCCGGATTTCTTACCATCTCCGCTACGAGGCCGCTCCGAAAGGGCGGTTCCGGAAACGAAAATCTTCCAAAAAACAGACGAACATGAAAAAAATCCTATCGACGATCCTGGCGCTGGCCGCGTGTACGACCCTCACGGCGCAGGATTTCAAGATCACGCACGGCCCCTGGCTCTGCGACCTGACCTCGGACGGCGTCACGGTGGTCTGGGCCACCAGCAAACCCGCCCTTTCGTGGGTCGAGGTGGCCGAGGACGACGGACGCAGTTTCTACGCCGCGGAGCACGAACGCCGCTACGAAACCGTGGCCGGGCGCAAACAGGCCCGCAAGACGCTGCACAGCATCCGCCTGAAAGGGCTTCGGCCCGACACGAAATACCGCTACCGCATCTTCTCGCAGGAGGTGCGCGAGTGGAAATACAACGACAAGGTCTATTACGGCGACATCGCGGCATCGAACGTCTACTCGCGCCAGCCGTTCGCGTTCAGCACCCTCCCCACGTCGGGATGCGACCTCTCGTTCGTCGTTCTGAACGACATCCACGGGCGGGCCGACTACATGGCCGGGCTCTGCCGCCCGATCGACTTCGCACGGATCGACTTCGTGGCCTTCAACGGCGACATGTCGAACAGCACCGAAAGTCCCGAACAGCTCTACCGCGACTTCATCGACGCCTCGGTCGGGGCCTTCGCCTCCGAGACGCCGATCCTCTACAACCGCGGCAACCACGAGACGCGCGGCATCTACGCCGACCACCTGCCGGAGTACTTCCCCAAGGTCGGGGGCAACTACTACAAGCTCTACATGGCCGGCTCGGTAGCGGTGCTTCTGCTCGACTGCGGCGAGGACAAACCCGACTCGGACATCGAATACGGCGGACTGGGGGCTTACGACGCCTACCGCGAGGAGGAGGCCGCCTGGTTGCGCGAAACGGTCGCCTCGGAGGAGTTCCGCAACGCTTCGGCCCGCATCGTGCTGCTGCACATCCCGCTCGGGAACGGCACCTGGCACGGCAACATCCATCTCGAAGAGCTGTTTCTGCCGATCCTGAACGATGCGGACATCGACGTGATGCTGTCGGGACACACGCACCGCTATTCGTTCCATCCTGCCAACGACAAGGTACGTTTTCCGGTGCTGGTGAACGACAACGCGAGCCTGCTCAAATGCGACGTCGGCGACGGCAAGATCACGGCCCGCATCTACGGGCCGGAAGGTACGGTGACGCACTCGCACGAGTTCCCGCTGAAATAGGGGCGGATCGTTCGCTCCGCCGGAAAAAGGGCAAGGGCCCGACCGCATGGTCGGGCCCTTGCCTCATGCGATGCGACCGGAATCGGCGGCGGATCTTCCGAAAAGAATACGCGGTCAGAGAAACAGGTTGAAGAAGCCGCTGCGGCTCAGCCTGAGACGCAGCTTCGACAGGGCCACGCCGATGTGCTTCTCCACGGCCTTGACACTGATGTTGAGCCGCTCGGCAATCTCGCGGTTCTTCAATCCGGTCACCCTGCTCAGCAGAAAGACGCGCCGGCACTGTTCGGAGAGCTGCGACACGCCGTCGTCGATCTCATGCCGAAGCCACGAAAGATCGAACTCCTCTTCGCAGCGGTCGGCAACCAGGCAGCGGACATATCCGTCGAGCGTATCAAGCCCGCAGGTGCCTTCGCCACGCGATTTGCGGCTGCGGAGGCAATCGATGCTCCGGTTCCGCACGGCCGTCGTCAGGTAGGGCAGCACCGGACGCGAGAAGTCGATCTCCGTGCGCCGCTTCCACAACATCAGAAAAACGTCCTGCACGATATCCTCGGAGAGGTTGCGGTCGTGAACCAAACGGAAAGCCCGGATGCACAACGTCTCGTAATGCACCAAAAAGAATTGCCGGAACTCGGCCGAATGAGCGTCCAGTTTCTCCATCTTCTCAAATCCGGGCGATACGGACGACCGCAGTCTTCCGAATCCATTTTCAAATATACAAAAACTCGTTCACATCCGGAAGTTTTTCGGGAAAATAATGCAAAGCGTCCGAAACCGAACGGGATGTCGTTTCGCACCGCACTCTTCCGTCGGAGGCTTTTGGCCGCCGGGGTCCCGGAAAACAAACCGTTGCCTGTCCGTTGTTTTTTCGGGATCGAAACAAAAGTTCGGGAATCGCTTCCGCATTTCGTTTCAGATTTACAAACGCCCCCATTTATTTATTGGAATACAGCAAATTATCCCGAACAACAGAAATGACAGCAATCATAGCGATCGTCGACGATATCGCAACAGCACATGATCATGCGGTCAAACAATCGATAGCCGGCAGACGACAGGTATGCGGGTCGTCCCGTGCGGCAAGCCAACCGCAACAAGCCGTGACTCCGGCAATCGTGATGTTCGCCGCCGGATAGTTCCCCGTCTCCGCATCGTAGACGAAATCCTCTTCGAATGCGGCGTCCGGCATTGGTAGCGGGGCGTAGCCGGTGCAGGCATTCGGGGCGGACACGCCGCACAGCGCCATCAAGGCATCGTATGGAAGGCCGGCAGACGCCGCAGCGGTGCAGGCAGGGCGGAGCATACAGCAGTCCTCATCGGGAACGGAGCCGGATTCGTCGGAGGTGTCGAAAACCAAAACGGAGTACGATAAAACTCGATACGTCCAATCTCCATATATGTCGCAGTCATTCTGAATACAAAATCGGGAAGTCCGGCCGGAGCCGGTGCTTCCCGAAAAACAAGAACGCGGGTTCCGCAGGACGATATCAATCGGTTCCGAGCATACGGGCGATCGGGGCGCTCATGGGCGAAGCGTACTGCTCGGCATAGAAGCGCCGCAACTCCTTTCGCATTCGTTCGATCCGATGTTCGTATTTCGGATCGCCGACGGCGTTTTTCGTTTCGAGGGGGTCTTCTTCGTAATCGTAGAATTCGCATCCCACGATCTGTCGTTCATCAAAAGGCAGGCAGGTTTTGAACCCCCGCACCCATTCCACATAGCGGTAGCGGCTGTCGCGGATCGAGTAACCCTGTATTTCCCGACGATTCGCCTGCATGAAGGCGTATTTTTTAATTCGCTTGCGGGGATTTTTCAGCACGGGCACCAAACTCGTGCCGTCGATCCAGGAGGGCGGTTCGATACCGGCCAGCTCGCAGACGGTCGGATAGATATCCACGAACTCGGTCATCGTGCGGCATTGCTGCCCCCGGGTCATGCCGGGGACGGACATCATCATCAGCGTGCGTGTCGGAGCCTCGAAATTCGTCAGTTTGCTCCACAGGCCATGATCGCCCAAATGATAGCCATGATCGCCCCACACCACGACGATCGTATTGTCGTCCAACCCGACTTTCCGCAACGCATCGAGAACCCGACCGATCTGCGCGTCCGTATAGGAGGTGCAGGCGTAATAACCGTGTACGAGGCGGCGCTGAATTTCCGCATCGAGTTCCTGCCCGGGCATATAACTATGGAACGAGGGTACATCGGTATAAGCCTTCACCTCATTCGAATTGTGATAGGCGCACGGTACGGGATCGGAACTCATCGATTGGAATTCGGCCAGCGGCATCTGCCCCTTGCGGCCTTCCAGCGCGTCGATGCTCCCGAAAAGCCGCGCCGCGTCGGCCCTGAATGCCCCGGCGACGTCACCGCTGCCGTGCATGAAGTGCGCCATGTCCTGCATGGCTTTCCCAGCCGTGGGCGCCTGCGGATCCGCGACGCCGGGGGCTATCTGCTGCCGCCGTTCGGCGGGCATCGCCGCGAGCTGCATGGTGGCGGCGAAATTCAGCGCCTCGGAAGCCCGGAACTGGGTGCCCTGCGCCAAGGAGAAGGAGGCCATTCTGGAAACCGCCAAGGCCTATCTGGG
>ERZ839767.4013-NODE-4013-length-15666-cov-3.136186_pt1 | contig 15666 bp, 10 predicted proteins | sample MGYA00519879_ERZ839767 | MGnify/ENA primary metagenome ERZ839767 (study PRJEB31850, sample SAMEA3708852) | human gut metagenome | biome: human gut; feature: human-associated habitat; material: faeces | place: China | collected 2014 ...
GTATCATATATTCTAATCAACTCATTAAATATAATCATAAGATAATGATTAATATTCTGTAGAGAATAAAGATCAGCATTCATTTGTTCTATAATCATGTAGGATATAAGATGATGAAAATGTGGATGATTGGTCGTATGAAACAATAGATAATCGTTGTATTTATGAGTTTCATACAATGTATGAATAATAAAGTTAGATACGATATTATTGTCATAATCAGCTTTAAAAAAATGTTTATGAAAATATTTTGGTGAAATCATAAAATTAATCAGAATATCATCATATCCCGCAACTTCAAAAGTATGTCTGACATTTGTATCAAGAATAATTAAATCTCCTTGAGAGAGTGCAATACTTTTCCCATTAATAATTTCATGTATAGTCCCTGAATAAACATATGACATTTCAATATATGCATGATTATGTTCATTTATCTGATTAAAACGACCATGTTTTTTAAAAGAAATATCATATTCTATACTTTCTTTATTTGCTGAATAATGCTTAAACTGATAATTATGCTTAATTTTTTCGTAGTTATTAAAAATATCTTCATTGCTTTTAAAGCCAAAGAATTGTTTCATTTCATTTAAATGTTTAAGTTCTGAATCAGTGAGTTTTCTAAGTTCGTAATCAAGTTCATCTTTTGTCATATTTTGGCACCTCTTTTTGTTAATATATCACAAAATATTAAAAAATGATAATTTTTCTATTAATTTATAACATTTTATAATATACAGTGCTTTGTTATAATGAGTAACAGATAAGATATCTTACAAATAATGAAAGAGGAGAAATTTGAAATGAAAGAAAAGTTTAGTCTTTGGTTAGATAAGTTTGCAGGTATTGCTCAAAAATTTTCATCATTTACTGCTATTAAAGCAATAACAAATGGATTTATGATTGCCATGCCTTTTATTATGGTTGGCTCTATATGTACATTGATCAATAGTATTCCATATGATCCTTATACAAAATTCTTAACTGATACAGGTTTAAATAATTTATTGAATACAGCAAATCAGTTTACAATGGGAATTGTTGCATTAATTGTTGCATTTTCTGTTGCTTATAACTTTACGATTGAAAAAGGACAATCGAATGGCGTTGCAGCAGGTTTTGTTTCTGTATGTTGCTTTTTAATTTCTAATCCAATGGTCGCTTTGGAAAATGGCAGTTTGACAATTAATATTTCAACATTAGGATCATCAAATATGTTTACAGGCATTATTGTTGGATTATTAAGCTCACTTATCTTTACATATTTGGTAGATAGAGGTTTTACAATCAAAATGCCAGAGAGTGTACCACCTGAAACTATGAAAGCATTTTTATCACTGATTCCTGCATTTGCAGTTATCATTATTTTCTCAATTATCAATTATGGTTTTGGAATGACATCATTTGGAAGTGTTTCAAATATGATTACACAACTGATTCAAACTCCATTAATGGGATTTGGTGGGACTGTTTGGACACTCATGTTATTCTACTTGCTTAGTAATGCAGTTTGGTTTGCTGGAATTCATGGGATTGTCGTTATGTCTGTTTTAGAACCAATCCTGATTACATTAGATATGCAAAATGTGGCAGCAGTAGAAGCTGGAAGTGCAGCAGTGAGCATTATTGGGAATAACTTTAAGAATGTGTATGCTGGTATGAGTGGGGCAGGGATTACTATCGGTTTAGCTATCTTAATGATGTTTTTTGCAAGAAGTAAACGCTATAAAACAGTTGGAAAAATATCATTGGTTCCAGGATTATTTTGTATTAATGAACCTGTTATTTTTGGAACACCAATTATGTTTAATGTTGTGATGATTATTCCATTTATTTGTCTACCGATTCTGTCTATTGCATTAGCTTATGGGTTGACTTCTATTGGTGTGTTGCCTATTTTATCTGGTGTGCAACTTCCATGGAGTACACCATGTATTTTATTGGGATTTTTATTAGGTGGATGGCGTGTTGCTTTATATCAGATATTCTTAATTGGACTATCAGTTTTGATTTATTATCCTTTCTTTAAGAAGATTGATAATCAGGCATATATAGAAGAAACAAATGTATAAATAAGAAGGAGATTATTGTGGAAAAAGAATTAGAGAATATTTTGAAAAATGAATATGATAATCATATTATGCCTTTTCTATGGTTAGCTGGTGAAGATAAACAAACATTACGAGAATATATGCTGAAAATTCATGAAAGTCATATCAAAAGTATTGTTTTAGAATCTAGAACTCATCCTGATTTTTTAGGCGAAAGATGGTGGGATGATCTTGCCTATATTCTTGAGACTGCCAAAGATTTAGATATGAAAGTGTGGATTTTGGATGATTCTCATTTTCCAACCGGATTTGTGAATGGAACATTAGAAAAAAAGTATCCAGACTGCTTAAAAACTTTACTTTACTTTAAATGTATAGATGTTTTAGGACCAAGTTCAAGTATAGGTGTATCAACTTTTCTTAATGATGAGAGTGCAAATATATTGGGTATTTATGCTAAAAATCATCAAGAAGTTATTGATTTGACGTTCATGAAAGATCAGGATATTATTTATTTCGATGTTCCACAAGGCCATTGGAAAGTTTATATTATTTATACAACACAAAAAGCTGATTTTAGAAAAGAATATATCAATATGGTTGATAAGCAATCATGTTATACACTTATTCAGGAAGTCTATGAACCACATTATCAAAGATTTAAAAAATATTTTGGAAATACTATCGCTGGTTTCTTTAGTGATGAACCAGGATTTATGAATGAAAAAGGGTTAAAGAATGATAGTATAATTGGGAAGGATATGTATTTACCATGGAGTGATGAGTTAGCAGAAGAAATAAAAAAATCATTAGGAAAAGATTATATTCTGCAATTCGATGGCTTATGGAATGATAATGAAGAGAGTTCGCTGATGAGATATACTTATATGAATTTATGTACAAAATTGTATCAGAATAATTTTTGTGATCAGCTAGGGCAATGGTGTAGACAAAGAAAGGTTGAATATATTGGGCATATTATTGAAGATCGAGATTCACATGCACGTTTAGGAGTAGGGGCAGGTCATTTCTTTAGAGCTATGCAGGGACAGGATATGGCTGGTTTAGATATTGTATTAAATCAGTTGATTCCTGGATTAGATGAGGGATATCATGCAACGTTTAGAGGTGCAGAAACATGGGATAATGAATTCTTTCATTATGCATTAGGAAAGTTAGGATCATCTTTAGCTTATATAGATGCAAAGAAAAAAGGTCGAACAGTAGCAGAAGTATTTGGTGCATTTGGATGGCAGGAAGGTCTGAAAATGATGAAGTGGATAACAGATTATTTCCTTGTACGTGGTGTCAATTATTTTGTTCCTCATGCCTTCTCTCCTAAAGATTTTCCAGATACTGATTGTCCACCTCATTTCTATGCACATGGACATAATCCTCAATTTAGATATTTTAAGGATTTGATGTTATATATGAATAAGATGTCTACCCTTTTAAGTCATGGTATAACGAAACCTGAAATAGCGGTTTTGTATCATGCTGAAGCAGAGTGGACTGGCCAGTATATGATGACTCAAAAAGTCACAAAAATACTGACAAGAAAGCAAGTTGACTTTGATATCATTCCTTGTGATGTCTTCTCACATGAAAATCCATATCATGTCACATTTGATCAAAAGCTTGATATTAATACACAACATTATCAATGTCTTATCATCCCATATTGTGAATATATAACAAAAGATTTAGCTGATTTCATAATCAAAACAAGGAATACCCATTTCCAAGTTGTCTTTATTCAAGATTATCCAAGTCATATCTTAAATGACAATGGCCAATTGCTGCAACAAGTTCAATGTAATAGTCAATGCTTATCACTACAACAATTATATGATTATATTATTGAGCATCAGTTATATACGATTTCTACGAGTGAGAATCAAAATTATTTAAGATATCATCATTACTATAAAGACAATAGAGAATATATAATGTTATTTAATGAAGACCCCAAAAATAAAATTCATACAAAAATACATTATTTTACTGATTATCCTATATATCAGATAAATGTTCTTAAAAATCAAATTGAGAAAGTTAAAAATGATGATGGTTTTTATATAGATTTATCACCTTATGAATCATATATATATATGATAGGTGAAATCAATCTAGATATTCCATTACATCAAACACATGATTATTTAAAAGTGAAAGAAATTCAAGGGCCTTATCAGTTGAGTATTGCAAGTAGTCAAAACTATCCTCATTTTGAGTACCAAAGAGAATTGTTTGACTTAGAAAATATGTCTTTACAAAAACATTTTCCTGATTTTTCTGGGACTTTTAGATATACAATAGAATGGGATAACACTGAAGAAATCACTTCAGCCAGTATTGATTTGGGTGATGTCTATGAAATTGCTGATTTATATATAAATGATTGTTATATTGGAACGAGATTTTGTCCTCCCTATACCTTTGAAATCAATGATATTATTAAAGTAGGGAGAAACAAGATTGTTATTGATGTGACCAATACATTAGATAAACAAGTTAGAGATATGATCTCGCTTGGTGAAGAAATCAAACCATCTGGATTATTAGATAAAATAAGCATATATTATAAATAAAAGATGAAAGTAGAATAGATTTTGTTTCATAATGGGTCAATAGAAAAGGAAGATTCCAAGTAATGGTTCTTCCTTTTTATCTTATTCGCATAGAATAAGACATGCCTATAATGTTTTTCATTCAAATGAATATGAATATTTCTAATAGGGAGGTTTATATAGATATCGATTGATAAATTTGTTGGATTCTATATTCTTTTGGTGAACAATGATAAATGTCTTTAAACTTCTTATAGAAAAAAGTAAGATTTTGATAACCACTTTTTCTAGCAATAATATCTATAGGTTCATCACTGTATATAAGGAGTTGAGCTGCATTGTTCATTTTCAAATCAATAATTAATTCTTTATAGGATTTTTTGAGATGTTTCTTTAAAAGTGTTGTTAAATAACAAGGATTGACATGGACATGTTGGGCAACTGATTCTAAAGTACAGTGTAGATAATTCTTAGCAATATATTGAAGTGTTAAAAAAATAATTGAATTAGACTCATTGATAGATTCATAGTTTATACTTGTGTCAAGCGAATTAATCATTTCTAAGATAATGAGTACGAAAAGACTATTCATGATTTCTTTTGAATTATAAGATGGCTGATAATACTCTAAAAGTAATTCAGTGAGAAAGGTTTGTAATCTTTCATTGTTTTCAGTATTAAAAATCATATAGTTTAAGTGTGATTCTTTAGTGTTAATTGCATTTATAAAAAAAGATGTTATGAGATTATGCTGTGATAATTTTGAAAAAAATTGATTATTTAAATAATCTTTACCAATTAAAATATTCATCATAATATCATTTTCGCCAGTATAGCCAAGAGAATGAGGTGTTCTTGTATCAATTAAGGTCATCTGTCCTTTCTTTAACAGACTTTTTTTACCATCAATTATTTGTTCACAACTTCCAGAATACATATAATTAATTTCTATAAAATCATGAATATGGGGAGGCACAGCAGCAAAACGTTCATTTCTTAAAATAGTGACAGTGTTATGGAGTAATTCTTTTGAGAAATAAAAATTATATATTTTATGATGATTGTCATCATAAACATAGGGCATATAAGAGTAATCCCCAAATATGTTTTTCTTATGATTTGTTTCAGAAAGAGAATACTCTCTTAATATTTTATCAAGTTCATTTTGTCTCATGATTATCACCTAACTCTATTATACAATCTAAAGTTTGGTTAGTAAATAACAAAAAATGGGTTATATAAATAGATATACGCTGTTGTTATAATAAAGAAAAGATATGATAGTGTTTACAATAGGGGGGTGAAAATATGTTAAGAGAAGATATATTGGAGAAATTGGTCTATTTCACTGATGAAGAGATTGATAATTTAAATGGTAGAAATACAGTTGATAGAAGCATTTATCTTCATGCTGATAGCCATATCATAGATTGTTATAAATTATTAGGTGAACATCAGCAGTTAGGTGTCAGGAAACATACACGATTTATTGAATATCCCATGCATAGACATAATTATATTGAACTAATGTATGTGTATGGTGGCAGTATGACTCACATTATTAATGAGCAACAGATTACAATTCATGAAGGTGAGTTATTATTGCTAAATCAAAACATTGAGCATTCTATTGAATATTGTCATGAGAATGATATTATTTTTAATTTTATTATTAAACCTGAATTTTTAGAATTTTTATCATATATGGCAGAAGAAGAAAATGATGTTTTTCATTTTATATTTTCATCTTTATACTCATATGATAATGATGGTGAATTTTTGATCTTTAAACTTCAGGGTAATGAATTAATACAGTCTTATATTGAAGCTATTATCACAACGATTTATGAACCACAAATCAATAATTCCTTAGAACAAAAGTTGTTAGTTGGTTTATTATTAACCGAATTAATGAAGCATCCTGAATATATTGAAACTTATCAAACAAATAGTTATGAGAAATTAATCAGTAGTACAATATTACAATATATAGCGACCTCTTATCAAGAAGGGTCTTTAGCAGTTTTATCAAATCTATTGCATTTACCAGATTATAAGGTTTGTAAAATCATTAAGAAACAAACTGGTCAAACATTTAAGCAATTGGTTCAAAATGAAAGATTAAAAAATGCAGTTCATTTATTAAAATCAACTCATATGCCAGTGACTGATATTATGCTAGAAGTGGGGTATGAAAATATGACTTATTTTTATAAAATATTCAAAAATGAGTTTAAAATGACACCACATATTTATAGAGAAAAATATTCTTCTTTGGCAAAATAGGATAATCTTATAAACAAAAAGCGACATATTTTGTAAGTGTTTTCTTTGATAAGATGAATGTGTCGACAAAGAAAAGTCAAAAAACAGAAAAGGGGAGATTTTATTATGGAAACATTAGAAAAAGTTCTTTCACCTATGGCGAGTTACTTAAATAACAACAAAGTGATTCAAGCCATATCAAAAGGTATTATGTCAACGATGGCTGCTCTTATGGTAGGGGCAGCAGGGTCAATCTTATTGAATCTACCAATTGATGCCTATCAATCATTTATTACAAGTTGTGGATTAAACAATGTGTTTAATACATTGGTGAATGTGACAACAAACATGTTAGCACTGTATACTGCATTTACAATTGCTTATGCTTATACAGCACAAACAAAACATGATCCGCTTGTTGCTGGTTTGTTATCACTATTAGGTTTCTTTATTGTGACACCAATGGTAACAACTGGTGAAGGTTATGCAGCAGTGACAAATTTACCATTAAACTGGCTAGGAGCAAAAGGTATCTTTGTCTCTATGTTTGTTGCTATTATGACATCACTTATTTTTATTAAGTTATCTGATAAAGGTTTAATTATTAAAATGCCTGAAGGCGTACCTGAATTTGTTTCTAAATCATTTACAGGAATTATTCCAGGTCTTGTTGTTGGAGCCGTATTTGCAACTTTATCATTTCTTGCAGCACAAACATCTTATGGAGATGTTCATAATGTTGTTTATACATTAATTGGTCAACCATTAAATGGTATTGGTAATAGCGTATGGACTGGTTGTTTAATTTATACTTTATCTGGTTTATGTTGGTTCTTAGGGATTCATGGGATTGCTGTTGTAAGTGCAATTATGCCAATTTGGTTAGCAGCTGATGCAGCAAACTTAGCAGCAACTTCAGCAGGAGCAGCTGCACCTAATATTATCACATATCAATGGATTAATGCGGTTTCTTCTCCAGGTGGTGCAGGCGCAACAATTGGTTTGGTTGTCTGTGTACTTCTCTTTGCAAAAAGTAAGAGATATAAAACTTTTGGAAAAGTCGCTACTATTCCTTCAATAGTCAATATTAATGAACCCGTTGTCTTTGGTATGCCATGTATGTTAAATACATTATTATTTGTACCATTTGTATTCTTACCAGTTGTTTTTATCTTAGTTGCATACTTTTTAACAACTGCAGGAATATTACCAGTCGTATCTGGTATTGGAGCACCAACAGGAACACCATTGATTATTAGTGGGTTTATTTGTGGAGGGTGGCAAATGGCTGCATTCCAAATTGGTGCAACAATTGTATCAACACTCGTATATTTACCATTCTTTAAAATATTAGATAGACAAGCATGTGAACAAGAACAAAACGAAGGAAATGTATAATACATTTCCTTTTCTAAGTAGAGGTGATTTTATGAAAAGAGTTATAGAGAATTTAGAAAATAAAAATGAACATTATCTTTATCCGTTCTTTTGGCAAAAAGGACAATCAAATGAGAAACTTAAAGAATATATAGATAAAATGCTAGAACAAGGTATTTATAATATGTGTATTGAATCAAGGCCACATCCTGAATTCTTAGAAGCAGGTTGGTGGAATACAATGGATTTTCTTATTGAAGAAGCTAAGAGAAATGATATGAAAATATGGATATTGGATGATGCTAGATTTCCAACTGGATATGCCAATGGAAAAGTACCAAATCATTTAAAGAAAACCTATCTTGATCATTATTGTTTTGATCTTGTTGGACCCAATCCTTATGCAGAGATTAACTTAAGTTTATTCTGTGATATGCGAGAAGCGATGAAAGATAAAAGACATCAACATGATAAGTTTTTTAAAGCTATTCTTGTAGAAAAAGATATGTTATTAGAGGGTGGATTAAAAGAAGAAACAGCGATTGATGTGAGTGAGGGATACCAAGATCATATCTTACACCTCAACTTAGAAAATAAACATTATAGCCTTTATGTTTTCTTTACAACAATATGTGGAGAAGAGGGGACTCAAGATTACTTAGATCCTATGAATAAAGAAGCAACTCAAATCTTGATTAATGAGGTTTATGAAAAACATTATGATCATTATAAAGATGAATTTGGGAAGACAATTATTGGTTTCTTTTCTGATGAACCAAGGTTTGGAAACATTAAAGGGACAACGGCCTCTATTGGTAGAGAAAAAATGCCATTGCCTTGGAATGAAGATGTTTATCAAAAACTACAAAATATAAAGGATTATCAAGATACAGACTTAATTTTCTTATTTACATCAAAGAGTACAAAAGCAGGACAAATAAGATTTGAATATATGAATATAGTCAGTCAATTGTATAGTCAAAATTTTTCTCACTATATTGGAGATTGGTGTTCTCAACGGAGTGTTGATTATGTTGGTCATACAATTGAAGATAATGGAGCTCATGCAAGATTAGGATATGGAGCAGGGCACTTCTTTAGAGCAATGGCTGGTCAGAGTATGGCTGGTATAGATATTATCGGTGGACAAGTGATTCCTGGTATGGATTATCAACATGATGCTTTTAGCACAGGGGGAAGCAATGGTGAATTCTATCACTATGCTTTGGTTAAACTCGGTGCCTCACTCGCGAAACTAGATCCAAGTAAACAAGGTAAACTGATGTGCGAAGCTTTTGGTGCTTATGGATGGGTAGAAGGATTAAAGATGATGAAATGGATTACTGATCATATGCTCAGTCATGGAGTCAATGTGATTGTTCCTCATGCGTTTGATCCAGCAGACTTCCCAGATTGGGATTGTCCACCCCATTTCTATGCTCATGGAAACAATCCACAATACCCATATTTTCATAAATGGTCAAACTATGCAGATAGGTTATGTCATCTATTCAGTGGTGGATATCATAAAGCAAATGTTGGGGTTCTTTACCATGCCTTCGCTGAATGGTCTGGAGATTATATGCCTATTGAAAAAGTCTTAAAACAATTACAACAACATCAAATTTCATGTGATATTATAAGTGAAGATTATTTAAATAATGCAACGATTTCAAATCATCAATATTGTATAAATGGATACCAATATGATGTATTGGTTGTTCCTTATGCACAAAGATTACCTCAATTTTTAATAGAAAAACTAAAAGAATTATCACAAAGCATAGAAGTCATTTTTATTAATGATTATCCAGAAAATATCAGTTTAGGAAAGCGTGTATCTCTTTCTTCTTTATCAGAAGAATTAAAAGAGTATTCAGTAGTCAAAACATCATCTTTTGAAAAAGACTTAGTTGTCTATTCATATCAACAAGTTGATGGGAATATTTATATGTTCAACAATGAAAGCATAACAGATTCTATTCATTCAACAGTGACTCTTGATGATGCTAATTATATGATATATGATGCGTATCAAAATAAATCATATAAGTTAAATGGAAATAAAGTAAATGGTGGTTTTGAATTTACATTAACTTTACATCCATATCAATCTCTAGTATTGGTGAATGGACAAAGTTATGATAAAATATATACAAAGAGTTCTAAAAAATTAGAGAGTATTGATAAAGTTAAAGTTTCATTCAAAGACTATAATCAAAAGGATTATAGTCAACCAATAGAGATGTCCTTAAATCATTATCTTGGATATGATTATCCAAGATTCTCAGGCAATATCAAATATGCATTTGATATTGATTGTCAGGATAAAGATATGATTTTGGTATTAAAAGAAGCTTATGAAATTGTTGAATTGATTGTGAATGGTGAAAGTGTAGACACATTCATTACACCACCATATGAGTATGATTTATCAACTTGTTTACATTTAGGTATCAATCATATTGAATTAATCGCAACAAATAATTTATCAAGAAATCAAAGAGATTCATTCTCTCGACATTTAGCGTTAGAACCTTTAGGTATTATTGGAAGCATTGAACTATATAAAAAGGAGGAAGATTAATGGGATTTCCAAAAGGTTTTTTATGGGGCGAGCAACTGCTGCTAACCAGTGTGAAGGTGGTTATGATCAAGGAGGAAGAGGTTTAGCGAATGTGGATATTACACCACATGGGAAAAACAGATTTCCAGTGATGTTAGGAACTGATCATAGTTTAGAGTTTCATGAAGGAGAGTTTTATCCTGCAAAAGAAGCTATTGATTTTTATAGTCATTATAAAGAAGATATTCAGTTATTTGGAGAAATGGGATTTAAGACATATAGAATGTCTTTAGCATGGTCTCGCATCTATCCAAATGGTGATGAATTAGAACCCAATGAAGAAGGTTTGAGATTCTATGAGGATGTTTTTAAAGAATGTCATAAATATGGAATTGAACCATTAGTGACAATTACTCATTTTGATTGTCCAATTCATTTAATTAAAGAATATGGTGGATGGAAGAATAGAAAGTTGATTGAGTTTTATGAAAGATTATGCCGTACAATTTTCACAAGATATAAAGGATTAGTTAAATATTGGTTAACTTTTAATGAAATTAATATGATATTGCATTTACCATTTATGGGTGCTGGGTTACTAATTGAGGATAAAGAAACAGCATTGAAAGATAAGTACCAAGCCATTCATCATGAATTGGTTGCCTCTGCGCTGGCTACAAAGATTGCACATGAGATAGATCCTGATAATAAAGTCGGTTGTATGTTAGCAGCTGGGAATACATATCCATATACATGCAATCCTAATGATGTCTGGAAATCAATTCAAAGTGATAGAGAAGGCTATTTCTTTATTGATGTACAAGCCAGAGGATATTATCCAAACTATGCACTTAAACAAATGAAAAGAGAAGAGACAATGCCTATTATGGAAGAGGGCGATCAAGCGCTATTAAAAGAACATACTGTTGATTTTATCTCATTTAGTTATTATTCATCTCGTTGTACAAGTGCAGATCCAAAGATGAATAAACAAACAGAAGGAAATGTTTTTGCAACTTTAAAGAATCCATATTTACAAGCAAGTGAATGGGGATGGCAGATTGATCCTTTGGGATTAAGAATTACATTAAACAGTATTTATGATCGTTACCAAAAGCCATTATTTATTGTAGAAAATGGTTTAGGGGCTAAAGATGAATTGGTTAATGATACTGTTATTGATGATTATCGTATTGATTATATGAGAGAACATGTGAAAGCTATGAAAGATGCTATTGATATAGATGGTGTTGATTTAATAGGTTATACATCTTGGGGATGTATTGATTTGGTTTCTGCATCTACAGGAGAAATGAGTAAAAGATATGGTTTCATTTATGTTGATAGAGATGATCAAGGTAATGGAACAATGAAACGTTATAAGAAGAAATCATTTGATTGGTATAAGAAAGTTATAGCAACTAATGGTGAGGATATTGATTAATTATATACAGTTTTAAAATAGTTGTTGACAAATGAAATTGTCAGATATATAATTTTATTGTAAATAAGGGTTGTTACTCTCTGAGGCTTTTCCTTAAACACAATTTGTGTTTTGGGTGCTCAGAGAGTTTTTTAATTTATTAAGAGGTGAAAATATGTTTAGTATAAAAAGAAAAAGTAAAAATAAAGAAGTTATTTATTCTCCAGCAATTGGAAAAATGATACCAATAAGTGAGGTTAATGATGCAATGTTTGCTGATAAATTATTAGGAGATGGGGTGGGCTTAATCTTAGAAGATGATTTACTTTGTTCGCCCTGTGATGGAATTATTAGTATGATTGCAGTTACCAAACATGCAATTGGGATTACATCTATTATAGGAGCAGAAATTATTATTCATGTAGGATTAGATACAGTCAATCTGAATGGTGAGGGCTTTGAAGTTCTTGTTCAGGAAAAGCAAAAGGTGAAAGTAGGAGAACCACTTCTAAGAGTTGATAGAGTATTTATGAATTCAAAAAATATAGATTTAACAACACCATTGATTGTAACAAACTGTTCAAATTTTCATGTTTCTATTGTTCAAGATAAGAAAAAGGTAGCATATAAGAATGAATTAATAACAATATCAAAGTGAGAAAGTAGAGGTGAGTCATTTTTATGAAAGTTATAAAAAATATTAACAATAATACATCTATTTGTTTAGATAGTAACAATCAGGAAGTTGTCGCCTTTGGAAAAGGGATAGGGTTTATTAAACCTCCATATGAAATAGATATATCTAAAGTTGAAAGAACATTCTATGATGTCAATCCTGACTTTGTTCAAATGATTAATCTCATTCCAGATGAAGTCTTTGATTTATCAATTCAAATAGTTAATTATGCTCAACAAAATATTGAAAAGTTAACAAATTCAAATATTATCTTTACTTTAGCAGATCATATTAACTTTGCGATAAAAAGATGTGAAGAAAATATGGTTATAGATGTACCTGTTTATTATGATATTCAACACTTATATCCTAATGAATTTGAAGTTGGAGAGTATGCATTAAAAGAGATAAAAAAAGTGATAGGCATTCAATTACCTAAAGAAGAGATTATTGGAATTGCTTTACATCTAATTAATGCAAAAGCAATAGTGAATAGTTACCAAAAAAGTGAAGGCAATAATGATGTCATTGAGAATATTACAAATATTATTGAGAGATTCTTTTCAATAACTGTAGAAAGAAAAAGTTTTAATTATTCAAGATTTGTATCACATATTCAATATTTATTAAAAAGAGGAAGTGAAGGGCAGTATATAATGTCTGATAATCAGGAAATGTTTAAAACATTAACTGATTCTTTCCCAAAAGTATACGAATGTGCAAAACAAATTGATGCTTATATTTTCAAACAATTTAACTATACTTTTAATGATGAAGAAATACTATACTTAATGTTACATATAAATAGACTTTGTGCTCGTGAGGATTGTTACCAATAGGGCTTGACCTAACCACAAAAAGTAAGAGTTGTTTACTTTTTTGATTAGGTTTTTATTTTGATAAATCATAGTACATTGGCGCGCATGTATTGTGTTTATATAGATTCATAAAAATATAAAGGAGAGAGAATTATGGCTAAAAAAAATTATGAAGCTTTAGCTGAGGAAATTATCGAAGTTATGGGTGGAAAAGAAAATATGACTTTCTTTATCCATTGTCTTACACGTTTACGTTTTAATGTTAAAGATAAAGGGTTGATTGATAACGAGAAATTGAAAAATATAAAAGGTGTTGTAGGAAGTCAATGGCAGGGAGACCAATTTCAAATTATTATTGGTCAACATGTTGGTGATGTATACAAGATTATTTGTCAAAAGGCTGGGTTTGAAATCAAAGAGATTATTAAGGAAGATGATGTGCCTAAGAAAAAATTAAGTATCAGTTTAATATTTGATAGTATATCTGGATGTGTAACACCACTTCTCCCACTTTTAATTGGAGGAGGATTAATAAAAGCCTTACTCCTTATATTATTACAATTTAAGTTGATCAGTGTAGAAAGTTCAACATACATAGTTTTATCATTTACAGGAGATGCAGCATTTTATTTCCTGCCAGTATTTTTAGGGGCAACAGGAGCTAAAAAATTTGGTGCAAATATAGGGTATGGTATGTTATTGGGAGCAACATTAATACATCCACAATTTATTGAAATGGTGACAAAAGGAACACCATTATCAATATATAATATTCCAATTCATGCAGCATCATATGCAAGTACTATTTTCCCAATGATTCTTGCGACATTTGTTTTATCTTATGTAGAAAAATATATAACAAAGTTTACTCCTCAAATGTTAAAGTCATTGGTTGTTCCATTGTTTACACTTTTAATTATGTTGCCTTTGACATTATGTGTCCTTGCACCAATGGGATCAATTTTAGGAACATATTTAAGTACAGGAATTACATGGCTTTATGATACGACTGGATTTTTAGCAGTTGGTGTTGTCTGTGGTGTTTATGTTTTCTTATGTATGACAGGAATGCATACAGCATTATTACCAATTTTATTTACAATGTTAGCAACTGTTGGTTATGAACCGATTACTGTCATCGCTAGTATGTTATATACAATAAATCAAGGTGTCGTGACTTTGGTAGTTGCTGCAAAAACAAAAGATAAGGATATAAAGTCTGAAGCTTTAACATGTACAGTCACTTCATTTGTGGCAGGTATTTCAGAACCAGCATTATTTGGTTTCTCATTAAAAAATAAAAAACTGTTGTATTGTTCAATGATTGGATGCTTTTGTGGTGGTATTTATGCAGGGTTAATGAAAGTCTATTGTTTTGCAGTTGCTGGTACAGTAGGATTTTTAGGATTACCCGGGTTTATTGGCTCTGATTCTATGAACCTTATTAATATGATTATTGCGATTGCAATTTCATGTATTGTGACTTTTGTTTTAGGAATGAAATTTGGTTATCAAAACAAGGAGGAAGTGAAATGTTAAAGGATAATTTTCTATGGGGTGGATCCGTTTCAAGTATGCAAACAGAAGGCGCATGGAATATAGATGGAAAAGGTCTTTCAAATTATGATATGAGAAAAGTCAAACCAGGCTTTTCTGATTGGAAAATGGCTATTGATTTTTATCATCATTATAAAGAGGATATTCATTTATTTGCAGAAATGGGATTTAATACTTACCGCTTTTCTATTTCGTGGTCAAGAATTTTACCAACAGGAGGAAAAGAAGTCAATCAACAGGGATTAGATTTTTATGAAAATGTTGTTGATGAGATGTTGGTGAAAGGAATAGAGCCAATCATTTGTATGCATCATTTTGATGTTCCTTATGAACTGGTTGAGAAATATGGTGGTTGGTGGT
>ERZ839767.4025-NODE-4025-length-15628-cov-6.778142_pt1 | contig 15628 bp, 19 predicted proteins | sample MGYA00519879_ERZ839767 | MGnify/ENA primary metagenome ERZ839767 (study PRJEB31850, sample SAMEA3708852) | human gut metagenome | biome: human gut; feature: human-associated habitat; material: faeces | place: China | collected 2014 ...
TACTGCCTTATGGTGGGAGAGTAGGTTGGCGCCGAATTATGAAAGCAGTCATGATTTATATTGTGACTGCTTTTTTTATGTTTATGAAAATAGCCCACGAGGACGGAGTTTCTGGGCTATTTTAGAGTCTAGGCTCCAGTATCCTGTATGTTCCGGCTGTAGAGGCTGCCATATTTTTCTGAAAAAATATTCCGGAAAATTTTGTCCGCTACTTCTTTCCAGGAGTGTTATAAATAGGACAAATGCTTATTACTCCTCAGACTAAATTCCGAATGAGAAGGGTTAAAACAAGGAGTGAATCAGGAGGTGATGATTTCTGGGGAACTTGCAGGAGCATTTATTCAGCAGTTGCTCCTTATGTTGTTGGAACGCTTACTGAAATGGGCGAAATAGTTGTATCTGTTTCGGAGGTAATGGTGGGTGGAGTTGCATTGATTATGTCTGTACTTTGTGTGTCGGATACGGACCAGTTTCGGGCAGAATGTGCAGAAAAATATAGGGATTGTATGGATAAAAAAGGGCCTTGGTCTAAGGAACATAGTGGGGGATGGGGATATACAATGTGTTGTGCAAGGTGCTTAGAATTTTGCAGAGTACAGCACGGTGTTTGGGATTGTCCTCGGCCAGTGTAAAATTGGATTATTATGAAAGGTTTTGAGATATGTATTAATGATGCAGCTCCTATTGTTGCAATGACAGATAGTTTGGTTACTTTAATCATAAGTGTAGGGTATGCTGATGGGGATGATATGCACATCGGAGGAATGGATTCAAAATCGAATCATCTTATATGGATGAATAAAAAGATGTCTCTGGGAGATAAGATTAAAGTGCGGGTTAGAGAGATTGATATTGCTTCTCCATTGCATATGAGATATCCTTCCGATAGAGAGGAAATGAAGAAAGAGTATTATAAATTGAAAAAGAAATTAGAGGAGGAAGGGAAACTATGAAGGGATTAGTTGTTAAATACGGAGAGAAGACTTATAAAGTTGGTTTACCCGATGGAGGTGTTACCTTGTCTTCTTGTATTATGCAGAATAAATTTACGCTTGAGGCAGGTGGCTCAGGACATGCTTATGCTAGTGTATTCCTGAAATTACGTGAAGACATAGAATTTGAGGTGGAAGTGGCTGAATTTGATAAAGCTTCCGAGCCTCTTTCTGAAACGAATCAACCGATAATAGATCCGGATTATCCTCGTGAAGAAGATCCGGATTGGAAACTAAAACATTTCCGGAAATTAGAAAAGATTCTGAAAGAAGAAGGATTGCTTGATTAAAGCAGAAGCCTAAGCTGATTAAATGGGCCATTTTTGTAAATGGCTCATGAGCTTTAGGAGAGCGGATCTTAAGACGGAGATACCTCATTGTATGATTCAAATTCTCAGAAGGGTATCTCCTTTGAGCTATTTATTCTAGTCCGGTTTTTTGCTGCTTTATCGGTTATAAAAGAGTAGAGATGATCGGGTTTACCCCTGATTATTGATTTGTTCGAGTTTTTCTTTATCTATGATTTTGATTTTTTTGCCGTTCAGTCCGACAATACCTTCTGTGGCAAAATTAGAAAGGGTACGGATAGCATTGGCCGTGGTCATGTTGGACAAGTTGGCCAGATCTTCCCGGGTGAGACAAATTTTTAACGTACAGCCATCGGCTTCGTAGCCATAAGTTTCCTTTAATACCAGCAAAGCTTCAGCCAGACGTCCCCGGATATGTTTTTGGGTGAGGGTTACCGTACGACGATGCGAAAAACCGAGGTCGGTTGCCAGTGCGCGGATAATACTCATGGCCAGGTCGGGTGTCGTTCGGACGATGTCTAAGATCAATTCGGTTTTAATCCGGCAAACGATAGAATCTTCAAGAGCTTCAGCCGAAGCAATGTGTATTTCTTCGGCGAAGAAAGCTCTGTAACCGATAAAACCGATCGGCTTGGCCATACGAACAATTTGTTGGCGTCCTCCGATGCCCTCTTTATAAATTTTAGCTTTCCCCGTCAAAAGACAATGTAAGCCTGTCGGCATGTCTCCTTCCTGATAAATCAGGTCTCCTTTTTTATAGGAAATGCAGACTGTTGTTTCGATAATTTTTTGTTTTGCCGCATACCCTAGTTCTGAGAGTAAGGAATGAGGACTTTCGATACAGATTTGGCATAAACTGTCGTGTAAATCGCTATCAGTGATGATGGTCATAATTAAAAAGGATATTTTCTACCGTATCCGAAAGCTTTTTTAGAGATTTTGATGATCGGGGGACATTGAGCTCGTTTGTATTCATTTCGTTTTACCATTTGAATGACTTTTTCGACAGTAGCTTTCGGGTAACCTGCCTTTATAATCATTTCCGGTGAATGGTTTTCCTCCAGGTATAGTTTTAAGATACCGTCCAATTCGTTGTAGTCCGGTAAAGAGTCCTGATCTTTTTGATTCGGCCGTAATTCGGCTGATGGTGCTTTTTGTATAGTATTTTCCGGAATGATGATCTGATTCCGGTTGATATATCGGGCTAACGCATAGATATCGGTTTTAAAAACGTCTCCGATTGTACCCAGTGAACCGCAGAGATCGCCGTAAAGCGTGCCGTATCCGACAGCTGCTTCACTTTTATTGGAAGTATTCAGGGGAATATAACCGTATTTGTTAGACATGGCCATAACCAACATTCCCCGGGTACGAGCCTGAAGATTTTCTTCTGCTACATTGAAGGGCTGGTCTTTAAATAAAGGATGTAAGGCTTCCAGATATTGTTCGTAGATTGCTTTAATGGCAATGGTTTCATGGGGCATTCCGATATTTTCTGCCAGCGCTAACGCGTCTTGAACCGAATGTTCGGTGGAATAACATGAAGGCATTAAAAGTCCCATAACATTTTGTGCTCCTAAAGCTTCGGCAGCCAAAGCAGCGACTACGGCGGAATCGATACCTCCCGATAAGCCTAAGATAGCTTTTTGAAAACCGTTCTTTTCGAAGTAATCCCGGATACCGAAGACCAATGCTTTATGGAGCAGAGCGATCCGGTCTTGAGAAACAGGTGATTGAAGTGTAGGGGTACCTAATTTATTGGTATCGATAAGCTGAAAGTCTTCTGCAAATTCGTTCAATTGGCAAGCTTTCTTCCCTTTGTAGTTATAAACCATTGAATTACCGTCGAACAGTACAGAAGTATAACTTCCTACATGATTGACAGCGATCAGGTTTTTATTGTATTTTTGAGCCAAAGTGGCCAGTACTTTCCGCTTTTCCCGGCTACTATCGACAGTAAAAGGAGTCATACCGATAAAGATGACAAAGCTATCTGTTTTGTCGATGTATTCCGATTCGTATTCGTCGAATAAAATCCGTATATTTTGATTTTTATACCGGATCGGCGTATTATCTTCTCCTGCGATAAAATAACGGCTTTCACTGAAAATATCATAATCACTCAGGATGTTTTTATGAACACCGTCTACCACTTCCCCATGCTGAATAAAATAGGCTGAGTTGTACATAATACCATTTTCGCTATCCAAATTCGGTGCTCCTACAATAGCTGCAATTTGAGTACATGTGGCTGCGATTTTTTCTACGGCCATACGACAGGCATTTACAAATTCCTCTCTCTCCAGTAAATCCTGGGGCAATGCGCCGGAAACAGCCAGTTCCGGGAATAGGATCAGTTCTGCTTTTTGATTTTGAGCCTTTTGGATCGCAGAAATGATTTTTTCGCTATTTCCTTGAATATCTCCGGCTTTATAATTTAATTGTGGTATAGCAATGATCATAATTTAGTGTATTACAGGTTAAAAAGTCGTTCTGAGTCTCAGAGATTCTTACCGACTTTAAGCAACTATCGTATTACCTTTTTATCTTTTCGTTTATCTTTGCCGTAAAATTACGATTTTTAGTATCAAAATAATTAAAAATGGCCTTGAAGTTTCTTTTAATTCTAATAATTCTTGGTTTTTGGTTTTCCGGCTGTAAGAGAAATCCGGCTCCGGAAGTTAGGAATTTATTGAAAGATACGAAGATCGGAGATTTATTTCGTTTAGATACAGCGATACCCGATTGGGGTGCACTGTATGAAAGGTAGAAAGTAAAAATAGAAAAAGGGTGATGGAAAAAAAAGAGATTAGAAAACAGATTCGGGAGATAAAAAAGCAGTATACGCTAGAGGATAAGAAAAGAATGTCCGCTTCGGTTTGGCAACAGGTGGAGCATAATGAGGTATTTCAACGGGCCCGGGTAGTGTTGGCTTATTGGTCGATGGACGACGAAGTGTTTACGCATGACTTTGTTTGTAAATGGGCAGAAGAAAAGACCATTTTATTACCTTGTGTAAAGGGGGATGAATTGGAAATCCGTTATTTCGACGGCCGCGAAAAATTGTGTCCCGGAGAAGGGTATGCTATTCCGGAGCCTGTCGGCCGGCTTTTTACCGATTTGAATAAAATCGATGTCATTTTGGTGCCGGGCGTCGCTTTTGACCGGACTTTGAATCGTTTAGGCCGGGGGAAAGGCTTTTATGATAAGATTTTGTCACAGACGAAGGCTTGTAAAATAGGGATTTGTTTTGATTTTCAGTTGTTAGACCGGATTCCGACCGAAGTGCACGATGTCAGGATGACTCAGGTGATCAGTAGTCGGTAAGACTATAATAAATAAAGCGGAGCAAGAGCCCCGCTTTATTTTTTCATGCTGTTATAATATTTAAGCCTGTTTGATAGCTTCAACCGGGCAAACACCAGCACAAGTACCACAATCTGTACATGCATTAGGGTCAATTTCATAATGATCAGCACCCATAGAAATTGCTCCTACCGGGCATTCTCCTTCACATGTGCCGCATGAAATACAGTCATCAGATATTACGTAAGCCATTTCTTTATTTGTTTAATTGATTAATAATGGGCAAAAGTATAATCATTATTTGAAAGAAAAAAGTTTTTATTTGTTTTTTATATTTTCAAATCCGTTAGAGACCTCATATTTAAATTTATTTCCTATCTTTGCCCCCTGATTTTACGGGGAATAATTGAAATCGTGTAATGGGGAGACAGACTGGCTTATACCCCCGGAGTTGAAATCTGTTTCTGAGTAGCACAAAAAAAGATTTATTATGCAAGTGTTTGAATTACAGGGAGAATTGAGAACTGATCTGGGTAAAAAAGCGACTAATCTGCTGAGAGCTGAAGGGAAAGTACCTTGTGTTCTTTATGGTGGTAAAGAAAATGTACATTTTTCAGTGGTTGAAAAAGATTTGCAAAAATTGCTTTACACTCCGGTTGTATACATCGTAAAAGTAAATGTAGCAGGACAGAGCTACGAAGCTGTTATGCGTGAAATCCAGTTCCATCCCGTAAGCGACCGTGTATTGCACATGGATTTCTATCAGATCTCCGAAGATAAACCGGTGGTAATGGAAGTGCCTGTTAAATTACAGGGATTTGCTGAAGGTGTACAGGCTGGTGGTAAACTTTCTTTGGTAGTTAGAAAATTGAAAGTGAAAGCTATTCCTGCTAATCTGCCGGGAGAAATTGTATTGGATGTAACGAATCTGGGCTTAGGAAAATCTATTAAAGTGAAAGACCTGTCTTTTGAAAACTTTGAGATTGTAAATGCGAAAGAGGTTGTTGTTGCACAAATTAAACTGACTCGTGCTGCCCGTGCTGCTGCTCAGGAAGGAAAATAACAGATAAATTATGAAGTATCTTATTGTTGGGTTAGGAAATATCGGCCCGGAATATCAGGATACGCGACATAATATCGGATTTAATGTATTGGACGCTTTTGCTAAAGCGTCCAATGCTGTTTTTGAAGATATGCGTTATGGGGCTGTTTGCGAAATGAAATTGAAAGGTCGGACCCTGGTCTTGCTGAAACCCAATACATACATGAACCTGAGTGGTAAAGCTGTCAGTTATTGGATGCAAAAAGAAAAGATCGCTCTGGAAGATTTGTTGGTTATTGTCGACGACCTGGCCTTACCTTTCGGGAAGATGCGTTTAAGAGCACAAGGAAGTGACGGAGGACATAACGGCTTGAAAAATATCAATGCCTTATTAGGCACCTCTGCTTATGCCCGTTTGAGATTCGGTATCGGTAATGATTTCCTGAAAGGACAGCAGATCGATTATGTGCTGGGAACATGGCAGGGCGAAGAAGCTGAGAAATTACCGGCTTTGTTGGAACGGGGTGGAGAAATTATTACTAGTTTTGTATTACAAGGTATTATAAGGACAATGAATACTTTTAATACAGATAGAAAGTAAAAAATTAAAGGGGAAAGGCTTAATTAGTGAAATCGTGGAGGAGAAAGTAAGAATAGATAAATGGCTTTGGGCAGTCCGGATATTTAAAACTCGTTCTCTGGCTGCTGAAGAATGTGGCAAAGGACATGTTACCATCGGAGATGTACATGTCAAGGCTTCCCGTGAACTGAAGGGAGGTGAGATTGTGAAAGTAAGGATTCCGCCTATTGAACGGCATTATCGGGTGAAGGCACTTACGGCGAAGCGGATGTCGGCACAATTGGCGGTTGATTTTGTGGAAGAGGTGACTCCACCTGAAAATTTGGCTTTGTTGAATGCGGTAAAAGTTTATGGCTTTGAATCGCGTCCCCGGGGGTTAGGGCGTCCCACGAAACGTGATCGCCGGATGATCGATAAAATGAAAGAAGGAGATGATTACGACTTGTAACCTATAAATTAAAACCAGATCGTATTGTGTTAATAGCCAGAGAGAAAAAAAAGAATAATATTGCCGAATATATTTTGTATATGTGGCAGCTTGAAGATATGCTCCGGGCTTTGAAGCTGGATATGGAGCAGGTGGATCGTTATCTGGTGGCCGGTTTCCAGGCGGATGAACGGACTTCGAAGGAAATTCATGATTGGTATGATAACCTGATCGCTATTATGCAAAAAGAAAAAGTGGAAGAGAAAGGGCATATTCAGGCCCTGAAAAATACAGTGGATGAACTGACCGAATTACACTTTTTCTTGTTGCACCAGGCTCATGACGGGAGATACCGGCAATTGGTGACCCAGGCGGCCGGAAATTTGGTGGAGTTTCGTAGGAAAGCCGGTGTGGACGATACGGTCTCGGATGTGGAATTGGCTTTAAACGGTTTGTATGGACAGCTGATGCTGAAATTACAAAAACGGGAGATTCATCCGGAAACGGTAGCGGCTATGGAATCGTTCAGTAAAATGATCGCTTATCTGGCTGCCCGTTACAAACAAATGGAAGAAGAAGCTGAAAATTCAAAATTTTAATCTGATAGAATATGAAAGTGCTAATTGCAGTGTTGTGTCTGTTGGTTGCGGGAATTCAATCGAAAGCCGAAACCAGTGAGAAAAAATATGAAAAAACTTATCCTAAAGCCGGAATCGAAGAGTTGGTGTTGTCCAACCAATATGGAAAAATGGAAATTGTTCAGGTGGATGGAGATGAGATCAAAGTAGCTGTAGCTATGAAGGTGACTGCTAAATCGGGGGTGAAAGCGGATGAAACACTCGAATTGATTCAGATAGTAGAAACGATTACCGGGCAATATCTCAATTTTAAGACCGAATTCGGGAAAGACATGGGATTGAAGCAGTTTCTGACCAACACGACATTAAATGTCGACTATAAAGTATCTGTTCCGAAAGGAATCAAGTTGAGATTGATCAGTACAAACGGCAATGTATACCTGACTAATTTTTCAGGTGAGGTAAATGCGGATATTCGTGTCGGGGATTTTAAAGCGACTGCTTTGAGCGGAGGAGAATTGTACATCAAGCAAGAGAAAGGAATTTTCAATGTAGAAGAGGTGGCTTTGATGAAAGGAGAGTTTCGGAATTGTACCATTCGGATTGCTTCCGGTGATGATGTTCGGTTAGAAACCAATGCTTGTGACGGAGAGTTGGAATCGATGGGTAAGCTGAACTTGCGCTCTTCCGGCGGGACAATGAGAATCGGGGATGTAGAAGAATTGACCGGTAGCTCGTCTTTTACCAAATATGAGGTACAGGATTTGGGTAGTTATATGGATATGGATATGAAAATGGGGGAAATGAATATACGCAATATACAACTGTTGTTTTCCGAGATCCGTTTGAAAGGTTCTTTTACTAAAGTCGGGCTGACTTTTGAAAAAGATGCCGGTTATCATTTGGAAATCAAGCATAACAAATCGTTGAAAATGGGGTTGCCGGATGGAATGGAATTGGAACAAAAGTCTGCATCTGAAAGGAATATGACCGTCAGCTCGAAATTCGTAGGCAATCCGAAATATACCGGAGAGGTTTTACTGGAACTTTCCAATGGTAGTCTGTATATTCAATAAGGAAAAGTGCGGGTTATTCTCCGTTGATTTGCAAATAATATCCTTTATTGTAGAGGCTGACGATGTGCAGGGCAGGGTCGGCAGTGAGCAGTTTCCGCAATTGAGAGATATAGTTTTGTAGTAAAGTGATTTTGCTTTTGCTGTCGTTGTGCCAGAGTTGCCGGCAGATATCGGTGGCTGCACGGCATTGCCGGGGCGGACGGCATAAGAGTACCAGCACTTCTCCTAATGCGCCGGTCAGGGGAATGATGTTGGGACCGATACGCAGCGTAAAACTGTCGGTGCGGAATGTGGTGAGCTCCGAGAGCCGGAGGACGGTTTCTCCGGCGGAATCATTCGTTTTGCCGGAGGCATGGCGTTGCCATACGGCAGCGATGCGGGCACAGATTTCTTCGATATCGGCTTCTTTCCGGATAAAGTCGGCGGTGCCACTTTTCAGCGACGGGACGCAATATTCGTTGTACGAACTCAGGATGAGCACCGGAATTTCCGCATTTGCCTGTCGGATTCGTTCGAATACTTCCAGACCGTTGAGGCCGGGCATCCGGAAGTCCAGCAGTACCAGATCGGGGGAAATTCGTTGGAAAGTCTCCCAGGCTTCATCGCCGCTGTATGTCGTCACCACCTCATAACCTTCTTCTTCCAGAATTTCGGTCATTTCCTTTGCGGTGAGGCGGTTGTCTTCGGCATAAAGTAGTTTCGGTTTGCTGTTCATAGTGATGAATTTGACGACGGAAAATTAGAGATTTTAATTAAATGTACCAATTTTTTATTCCCATTCGATGGTTTTGAATTTTTCGAGCAGCAGATTGATCTGCCCTAATAACTCCCTGTAAATTCCGATATTCCGGTCGAGGGTTTCACCGAGTATCTCCGGATCGGCGGTTTGCGGATACCGGATGTCCCGGAGCCGGGGTTGCAGGCTGCGGATAAAAAGCTGCACCTCTTCGCGCTGGAAGCGTACGAAAGCTTGCTGGTGCCGGGCCATGTCCGTGGCGATCCGGTTGAACCGGATGGTCACCGACAGTCCCGCTAAGGCCAGGAAGAGCCCGAATCCGTAACGGCTGAACAACCGCAGCCAGGGATAAGCAAGCTGTACTTCTAACCGGTGGCCTTCGACATAACCGAGCGGTAGCGAACACTCTACCGGGAGAAATAATGCCTGTTGCTTTGTCCCGGCTCGGTCAATCGTCCGGCCCGCAGCATCGATGCGCCGGAATACCACCGGCAGACGGTTGGCGGAATACTTTCGGTAAGCGGGGAGAATACTGTCTACACGCCAGGCCGTATCACGTAGATCATAATATAAACCTCTGTATATGTGAGATTGGTTGATATGAGTGCCCATGGCCAAGGTTGTGTCCTGGCCGTTGTGCGTCACCGTAATGGTCTTGGTTTCGAAATCATTGCGGAAACAGTTGGTGTCTTCCCGCCATTTAAAAGAACTCGTATTGTTTTTAAAGATGGCTTCGTCGAGGTTCGGGAGTTCTTCGTTGACGAAGGCTCTCCGGTCGGCGATATATAGGTTGCCTGTCCAGAATAGTGCGGCAAACATTATGGCGACGATGAAACAGGAGTAGAACCGGGGGGATAGGTGAATCTTCCGGGAGCGGTGTTTTTGGCCGGGAGTGAATGTCAGTATAAAACGGCTGCCGTGTCCCGGCTGGCTGTCGAGGCGGAGCCGTGCTCCTATCCGGCGGGCGGTATTCCGGATATAAGTCAGCCCTATCCCGTGGTTGTCGCCTGTCGGAGCGGAACGGAAGCCGGGACGGAAAATCCGGCGGTGCAGGCGGCGGGGAATACCGGTGCCGTTGTCCTCGACCGTGAGGCGCAGTCGTCCCCGGCGGTCGGCATCACAGATGACGATGATGTTTGCTTCGGGTCCGGCATGGCGGAGGGCATTATCGATCAGGTTGCCGATAATGTGCGATAAGTGAAAGGAATCGCCCTGCACGATCGGCGTGTCGAGCCGGTAGTCGACAGCGATACGCGAGGCATCGCCCCTGCCTCCGTAGCGGGCGGCCACTTCTTCGAGCATGCTCCGGAGATCGAATCCGGCCGTTTCTGGGTTCGTCCCCCAGTAGCCGGCCGAGCGGTCGATAAGTTGCGTCATTTCGTCGGTGATGGCTGCAAGCAGGTGACGGCATACATTCAGTTTTTCGTGTATTTTTTCTGCCGGCCATTCGCCGACATGTTGCAGCAGGTGTTGTTCGATATGGCAGCTGGTACAAAACGGGGTTTTCAGGTCGTGAATAAAAATAAGTTGTTTTTCCGTCAGGAGGTGATTGCGTTGCCGTCTCTTTTCCCACCGGAGAATAAGTAGGCCGAAAGACAGGGCAAATTGAAACGGGACGATGGAAAGCAACAGACCGTAACGTTGTCGCAGCCAAAAGCGGTTGAAGGGAAAATCGAACCAGGCCGTGAGTGTATCGGGTTCGAGATTGCCTAATTGGAATTGCGCGAAGTCCGGTTGCCGATACGGTGTCCGGCAGTCCGCCGGATAACGGTCGATGATTTTTCCCGTTGTATCCTGCCGGATAAAAACGGGGTTCAGGTCCTCCCAAGGGCAGAAATGCCGGAACCAGGCGGCAAGGCTGTCGATATTCCAGCTTTCCCGATTGAAATCGTAAAGTTTACGCCTGTAAAAAACAAGAAATAGTTGGCTATTCGTATCTATGTGAAAATATTTCCCTTTATAGGTATATGTCATGATCAGGCGCCCCTTCATACTAAAATCGTCAAGTCCGTTTGTCTCTTGTATGGGGCAGGTATATATTTCTTCTTTTATGGCATCTTCTATAAATTTTCCCGTAACATATCGGAAATCTCTTCTTTCCGCATGGTAAAGAGAATACAACCATCCTGCTTCCAGAAGCAATAATAGGATGATCATCAGATGGATATATCCGGATATGGAAAGGTGGCTTTTTTTCATTCGGTTAAAAATAGATTACTTTGAAACAATATCCAATTTTTTTCATGCCGGAAAAACGGAAAATTTTAAGAACAATTTGAGAACATTGGCTATTGGGCGGACCGGAAAAATATCATAAACTTATCCCAAATTTTCAAGTGCTAAGATTAGATATCGGAATGAATACGACTTTTTTGAAAAACGGACGGATGGTCCTCGGTATTTTGTTTGTTTTGGGATGTTGTGCCTGTTCGGACGAAAGTGTGCCGGCCGGGAAGGTTACGGAAGAATCGGTATACGACCGTATGGGGCGGTTGCATAATGAAGGATTGGATTATGTTTTGGAGCGGATTTCAGAGGAGGCTCCGTTTACCCGTAGCGGGACACGGGAACTTCCGCCGGCAGAAGAAATCCGGGATATGTGCGACGATTTTGCCCGTATGTGCGGATATGTCTGTCCGGCCCGGACAAGGGCCGGCAGTGAAGTGTCCGATGATTTTTCTTTTCTCTCCGTTGCGCAGCAGGAATGGGTAGGGCGTTTGAAAGCGGAGGTGCGACGGGTGACGCCTGAGCGGACGGAAGATTTTGCTATAGCCGTCGGACGGCTGGAACGACAGGTGGAACAGGACGGGCGCCTTGCCGCTTCCGAACGGGAAATCGTACGCTATGCCATGGCCGTATGCCGTTATTCCGCGGTCTATTGGGCGGAAAACTATGAACGTTGGATGACGGAATTGTTCGGGCTGGAAAAGTTGCCTTTGAATCGTATGCGGACAAGGGGGGAAGAAACGCCTGTATCGAAGGAATGGTGGGAAAACTATAAAACCGTTGTTTGGAGCGATGGTATGAGTGCGGTTCAACGAGGGGAAAAATATTATCTCCAGGGAGCTATTGCCGGGTCTGTTGGGGAGGTTTTACAGGGTAATCAGTAGTATCTGCCTGTGCGGGATTTTTAATAAACCTTTAAAAAGTGAATCTATGAAAGTAAAAATCGTTCAACGGAAAAATCCGCAGAAACCCGATGAACCGGGTAAATTTTACGGTCAGCCGGTGCTCGACGGAGTGGTCGGGATGGATATGATCTGTCGTCAGATTGCGGGGCGTTCGTCGCTTACGGCCGGGGATGTAAAAAATGTGTTGACTAACTTTCTGGACGAGTTGCCTACTTATATGCTGATGAACCGCTCGGTGCAGTTGGAAGATTTCGGCATATTGCGGATCTCCTTCGGCAGCGAGGGGGTGGACCGGGCAGAGGATTTCTCGTCTTCTTTGATTCGTGGTGTAAAAATTGTTTTTACGCCGAGTGCAAAGATGAAGGAGCGGGTGAAATCGGAGATTACTTTCGAAGTGATCAACAGACCGGCGCCTTCGTCGTCTTCGGATACTCCCGGGGAGTCTGATTGATTGAGGGGAAGATGGCAGGTACTGCTATGAAAATCAGGTGGGTGTTGCGGCATAATCCGCAGAACCGTTTGTTGCCACCGAAATATTATGCTGCGCCGGTTTTTGCCGGTCGGCGGGATGCCGGGGAGATGATCCGGCAGATCGCCGGCCGGTCGGTTCTCTCGGCTGGAGACATTGTGGATGCGTTTGCGAATGCCGGAGAAGTGGCTGCCAACTGGCTGGCGGCCGGTTGTTCGGTGGAATTGCCGGAAATCGGCAGTTTGCTCCTGGAATTTTCGAGCGAGGGTTTTGACGATCCTGCCGATTTCCGTCCTGAGTCCCTGCGGGGGGTACGGCTTCGTTTCTATCCTTCCCGGCAATTGATGAAAGCGATAAAATCGCAATTGAACATATCTTTACCGGAATAGGGCCGGTTGTTTTCGGATTTTCTCCCGTATGTTTCGGTGAAAATATACGGAAGAAATTTCGGTTTGGTAGTACGAAATTGAAAAAACAAGCGCTTGTTTTCAGGAAAAGATACGGACGGATTTTTTGAAAGATACGGATGAATTTCGGAAAAGAAATAAAGAGGGCCATAAGAACGGCAGAGGGCCGGAGAAGAATCTTTTTCCGGTTTTTCCTGTTGATCGTTCTGGGAAATGTATTTTATTTTCCGGAGGGGTATGCCGACCGTTTTTTTACGCCGGGAATGCTTTGGACAGGGATTGCGGTGGGCGTGTCGGGGATGTTGTTTCCGTTCGTGGTGTCCGGACGTGTCGGTTTACCGGGACTGGCGTGTGTGGCTGTCGGGATACTGGCGGTGGTGGTGGGCGGAAAGTCGGCCGGTGGCTTTTTTGCGTGGCAGACTGCGGCGTGGGGAGGGGCTATGTGGCTTTTATTCGTGATGACGGGATATTTTTCCGCCTGGGGGAAACCGGCCGACTGGTATGGGGGATTGTCGTTCGTGGGCGCGGTGGAAGCGTTTGCCGGAATCGGGCAATATGCCGGGATATGGCCGGTGTATAGTGCTTCTTTCCCGGTGACGGGGACATTCGACAATCCGGCAGGACTGGCGGCTTGTCTGGCAATCTGTTTCCCGGCGGCGCTTTATTTTATGGCTTCACGTCCTGTCGGTGCGAAAGTGTGGGGCGGATTATCGGCATTATCGATGGGGGCTGCGGTGGTTTTATCGGGTTCGCGCACCGGGATGGTGGCAGTGGGATGTCTGGCTGCGACTTCTGTTTACCGTTTCTTTTTGGGCGGTCGCTGGCCGGCTTGGAGGGTAAGGGCGGCGTTTGTTTCAGTGGGGGCGGTAATGCTCGTCGGCCTGTATTGCTGGAAGAAAGATTCGGCGGACGGTCGTCTGTTGGTATGGAATTGTTCGTTGGAGATGCTGGCCGATGCTCCCCTGACGGGACATGGACCGGATGCTTTTCAGGCGGAATATATGGATTATCAGGCCGGCTGGCTGGCGGAGCATCCGGAGGAAAAATGGGAACGGTTGGCCGGTAATGTCAAGCATCCTTTTAATGAGTATCTGCGGATTGCTGTCGAATACGGAGTGGTGGGATTGTTATCGGTTGCCGGGATGATATGGCTGTTGTGGCGATGGTATCGCCATTGCCCTCCGGAGGACCGGTCGTTGTACCGGAGTATCGGAGGGGCGGGGATTTGCGGTTTGTTTTCCTATCCGCTGAATTATCCGGCGGTATGCGTACTTTTGGTGTTGCTGCTGGGGGTGATTGTGCGTGGACGTCCCGTTTGCTTTTATGGAGGCCGGTGGTTTAAAACCGGAATAGGGGCTTTGGCCGTAGCGGTGTTGGCGGTTACTTTATATTGGAACCGGGCGGAACGTGAATGGCACCGCATTTCCTGTTTGTCTTTAAACGGCCGGACGGAGGAGGTGTTGACCGATTATGCCCGTTTATATCCTTTTATGCGCGAAAATCCCTTATTCCTTTACAATTACGGGGCGGAGCTGCATGTGGCGGGATTGTGGACGGCAAGCCTGAGTATATTGACAGAATGTGTCCGGGGCCTGAACGATATGGATGTACAGATGTTGCTGGCCGATAATTATAGCCGTTTGGGTGAATACGACCGGGCGGAACGGCATTACCGCCGTGCTGCCCGGATGTGTCCCAATCGTTTTATGCCGCTTTACCGTTTGGTGAAGCTATACCGGCAAACCGGGCGTGAAGCCGAAGCCCGGCAGTTGGCCGGAGAGATTATCGTAAAGCCGGTGAAAGTGCCGTCGTTCCGGGTGGACCGGATGAAACGCGAAATGGAAGAGTATTTGCGAAAACCATGACCGTCAAATCTTGTACCATTTGTGGATGCCGACATTCTTAAAATGTTCATAATGGACCGGGAAATTTTGAGAACAATTTGAGAACATTGGCCATTGTCCGTTTGATTGCTTATGTATAGTTTTGTCGAACTGGTAATTTGAAAAATCATTTAATATTTTAAGGTATGAAAAAGAGGATGTCGTTGTATACCTGGATGATCGTGGGAAATTTCATATTCCCTTTTATGAATGTTTTGTTTCCTTATCTTTATTGGAGGCAGAATCGGCAAACGGAAGATACGGCCTTTACGAAAGAGGCTTGTAATTTGTTGAATTTTCAAATATTGTTTTCTTTTATTATGATAGGGGTATTCGTATTTGGATGGTATCAGGCAATTGTGGGTTGGAGTATGGATGAGGCAGCTTCTTTCGGTTTTATGAAATGGGGATTGGTGGTTATGACGATGGTAAATATTATTTATCCGTTGGTAGTTATGCTTATTACTTCAGTCGGAAAGAAGACGTTTCGGGCCTGGCCGCCGACAATACCGTTTTTCCGGGCTTGAACAAGTGATGTATATTTCCGTTTAATGGAATCAGATGGTCATTGTGCTTTTACTTGTGTTAAGGAAAGAAAGAATCGTGGGAAAGTAAATTGATTAAATTTTTATATATGAAACCCGTTGGCGGAATTAATTTAAGTTGATAAATATGAGTAAAAAGTTGTACATG
>ERZ839767.4034-NODE-4034-length-15596-cov-6.894987_pt1 | contig 15596 bp, 8 predicted proteins | sample MGYA00519879_ERZ839767 | MGnify/ENA primary metagenome ERZ839767 (study PRJEB31850, sample SAMEA3708852) | human gut metagenome | biome: human gut; feature: human-associated habitat; material: faeces | place: China | collected 2014 ...
CCGCCTTGGGCACGAAAAAGGATTTTTCCGTGCGCTGGCGGTCTTTTTCGGAATCCAGATTGCGGAACCGTGCAATGATATCAGGGATATCGTTGTCTGCCACCGGGCTGCGCTTATCGTCCAGCGAAAAGCCGTCGGCGGTCATATCATAGAACCACACATTGTCTGTACCACCGTGGCCGGTCTTGGTGAAGATCAGCACCGCGGTAGGCACCCCTGCATAGGGCTTGAATACGCCGCTGGGCATGGAGATCACGGCCTCCAGCCGGTTGCCGTCCACCAGCTCTTTGCGGATGGCTTTGTGTGCGGCGGAAGAGCCGAATAGCACGCCGTCTGGGACGATGCAGGCGCAGCGCCCGCCGATGCGCAGCATCCGCAGGAACAGAGCAAGGAAAAGCAGTTCCGTTTTCTTGGTCTTGCAGACCTTCAGCAGATCTGCCGAAACGGTGTCGGCATCCAGACTGCCCTTGAACGGTGGATTGGCAAGAATCAGAGAATACTTTTCCTTGTCCGGGTTCTGATCGGACAAGCTGTCCCGGTATTCGATAAAGGGATTGTCAATGCCGTGGGTCATCATGTTCATCGCGCCGATGCGGAGCATGGTTCTGTCCATGTCGTAGCCGAAAAACATGTGGTTCATATAGTGATCCTTCTTCTGGCGGTTGAAGAAGATTTCTTCTTTGCGGTGCTCCTTCATGTATTCACCCGCAGAAACAAGGAAGCCGGAAGTGCCGCAGGCCGGGTCTATAAAAGCGCTGTCTTTGATACAAACAGAAAAAGCCTTCTCCGGCACATAAGTGCTGAAAAAGGCTTGAAATAAAGGGCTTTCAAGGTTCCGCTGTGTTTTACAGCAGAGCTTCGGAAGCCCTTTTTCTGTTTATTTGATTGTTGCTGGCCGCTTCTGTGGCTTTTGGAACTTACCCCTCAAAACAGGCTGTCGGAGGAATAATTAAAAAGTGTGGAATAATTAAAAGGTTCAACCCGGCCACAAAATATTTACACTTGATTTTGATTTTAGTATTGACATACTAAATCTCGTGTGATAGAATACTAACAGAAAGCTGAAGGAGGTATCTTTCTATGAGTAAGAGCTCGATGAGTGATAAAGCCCTATTCAATGCAGCCAACGTAATTAGAAGTTATGGTTTTTTGGATCAGTCAAGCATGATTGACCTCCTCTATAGAGTCGTTATGACGAAAAAGGCTCTCTCCGGCAAGGACGATGACTGTGATACCGTTTATCGCACCATGCAAGAAGTATCAGCTACGCTTCCTCGCTTCCCCGGAGATGCCGATCTGTTTTTTACTATTTACAACACTCTTTCTCCACTGGACGAGCGAGGCATTCTTTCCTTTATAAATATTGCGAACGACGGCAGAGAGCTTTTTGCTCCGGATGTACTGATCGAAAAATTTTCTGAATACATCGAAGCTGGCACCAGCAAGGTTCTGGTTACCGAGTGCGAGCAATACGGGCCTTCTCTTCTCGATGTGATTGAATCCAACCCAAAGGTCCAGTTTACACTGACCTCTCGCCAAGCAATAAGGACAGAGCTTCTTTCGGTCGTGTACGCTGGAATCAAGAACGTAAAATTGCTTGCCGCTGATATTTATAGTTATGGCTTCACCACCGAGAGATACGATCTAATAATCAGTATCCCGATCTTTGGTGGACGAGTGCTTGTAAATGGTGAGGATTTCATCAGCCGAGAACCTGACCTGATTGCTGTGCAGAATTTGCTATACCACATTAACATGGACGGCAATCTTGCGATGGTGCTTCCTGCAAAAATCACATTTGGTGGCGGCAGTACAGCTGCTCTCAGAGAATACATTGAGCGCAACTATAAGATAAAGGAAATAAGTGCTCTGCCCGCCGGTTTGTTTACACCGTACACGTCTATTCGTACCTATCTGTTTGTGTTCTCGACCGGCAGAACAGACGATGTGGTTCTAAAGCAGTATGAGTCTGACAAACCTATCCGCAAGAGCTCGCCGTGCAAAAGCCTCGTGGTAAAAAACGAAATCCTTCTTTTCGGCGATGAGTTTGCCGACCTCAATGGCTGGAACGTAGACATGGCATTTTCCGAAGAGGATGAGGACATCAAGGCATTTTCTAATTCTCCGGTAAAAAAGTTGCGCTTGAAAGATGCAGCAACAGTATTCCGTGGTAAGGCCGTAAATGCGAAAGCCGAAAGTGGTAATGTGGCGGTTATCAACATCTCAAACATCACCGACACAGGAATTGATTATGAGCACCTCGACCAAATCGAGGAGGAAGAAAGAAAAGTCTCACGCTACATTCTGGAAGATGGAGACGTTCTTGTAACGGCCAGAGGCACTACGGTCAAAATCGCAGTTTTTGAAAAACAACCGATGATCTGTATTCCGTCTGCGAACATCAACGTAATCAGGCCAAAAGACATGCTGCGTGGAGCTTACCTGAAACTCTTCCTTGAGTCGCCGGTAGGAATAAAGATGCTTCAAAGTCTGCAGAGAGGCACTGTGGTGGTAAACATCAACTACAAGGATATTATTGAGTTGGAAGTTCCGGTGTTACCGCTTGAAGCGCAGGACGCACTAATCGAAGAATACAATACCGGTCTGAGATTCTATAAAGAAACTATCGCCGCAGCCGAGGAAGGCTGGCGAGGTGTACAGCAAGGAATCCAGTCAAAGCTGTATTGAGTCCGTTTTTTTGGCACAGCTAATCTGATACGATATAATCGACAAACTATGGAGGAAATAATATGGCAACTACTTTTAACGAAGATAACACCATTGAGCAGATGATTATTTCAACCCTGAAAAGCAACGGTTGGAAGTATATCCCTGCCGAGGAGCTCCCTCGTATGCATTCGGATGTGCTGGTCGAGCCTATGGTGAAAGAAGCCCTGATTAGATTAAACCCCGAAATCGCAGAGGACCCGTCTCGTGCAGATGAGGTCATATATAAACTGAGAACTGTTATCCTCTCCGTTCAGCCCCACAACCTCGTTACCCAGAACGAGGTTGTCAAGAAGATGATATTTGAGGAAAACTCCTATCCCTTCGGCAAGGATGGCCGTATGGTACCTATTCGTTTTTTCGGAACAATGCGTAAAGAGGACCTTGCTCTAAACGAATACGTCGTCACAAATCAGTGGGTATACCCGCAGGCCGAAGGTGGAAAGCGACTCGATATTGTTCTCCTTATCAATGGTTTCCCGATTGCCGTTGGTGAGCTTAAGACTCCCGTCCGCAGCGCAATCACATGGCTGGACGCTGCCGGTGACATCTCCGCTTACGAGAAAAGCATCCCTGCTATGTTCGTAACGAATGTGTTCAACTTCGCTACCGAAGGGAAATGCTATCGATATGGTTCTATTAACATGCCCATTAACATGTGGGGCCCGTGGCATACAGCAACCCACAAAGCTGAGGGCGGCCTTGCCGATGTGAAGATCAGCATCGAAGATATGATTACGCCTGAAAAGGTAATGGACATCTTCCAGTTCTTTACCATGTTTGCAACGGACAAAAAGTATCGCAAATACAAAATCATCTGCCGCTATCAGCAATTTGAAGGTGCAAATATGATCGTCGACCGTGTTGTGGCCGGGTATCCCAAAAAAGGCCTGATCTGGCATTTCCAAGGTTCCGGAAAGTCGCTGCTGATGGTGTTTGCAGCTCAGAAGCTGCGTATGATTCCAGAACTCAAGAATCCGACAGTGGTTATTGTGGACGACCGCATTGACCTTGAGACACAGATTACTGCCACGTTCAACGCTTCCGACATTCCTAATCTTACAAGTGCAGCCACGAAGGAAGAACTGCTTTCCTTCTTCCGTGGCGATATGCGTAAAATACTCATCACTACCATCTTTAAGTTTGGTGAAGTCAGCGGCGAACTTAATGCTCGTGACAACATCATCGTTATGGTCGACGAAGCACACAGAACTCAGGAAGGCGACCTCGGTGAAAAGATGCGTATGGCCCTGCCGAATGCATTCTTCTTCGGCTTGACAGGTACTCCTATCAATCGTGTGGACAAGAACACCTTTGCCACATTTGGTGCTGAAGAGGATCGTACCGGGTATATGAGCCGTTACTCCTTCTCCGATTCTATTCGTGACGGTGCAACACTGCCACTTCACTTTGAGCCCGTTCCTGTTGAGCTTCACGTGGACAAGGACAAGCTGGATCGTGAATTTGATGCCATGACTGACGAGGCCGGTCTTTCGAGAGACGAAAAGAATGAACTGTCACGCCGAGTCAATATGAAAGCCATCATGTATAACCCGGCCCGTATTCGTAAGGTGTGCGAGCATATTGCCAAACACTTCAAGGAAAAGATCGAGCCTAACGGCTATAAAGGTCAGGTAGTTGTATATGACCGTGAATGCTGTCTGATGTACAAGGCCGTCCTTGATGAGCTCCTCGGAGAAGATGCTACCACCATTGTCATGGATACGAATAATGACAAAGAAGATCGCTATAAGAAATACCGCCGTGACCGTGATCAGGAAAGCAAAGTTCTTGATTATTTTCGTGATCCTCACAGCCCTCTTAAGCTCGTTATTGTTACCGCAAAGCTGCTGACCGGATTTGATGCTCCTATTCTTCAGGTGATGTACCTTGATAAGCCTATGAAGGACCACACACTCCTTCAGGCCATCTGCCGCACGAACAGGACCTATGATCAGGGTAAAACTCATGGCCTAATCGTTGACTATATTGGCATCTTTGACGATGTGGCAAAGGCTCTCGATTTCGATGAAAACAGCATGCGTCGCATCATCACAAATATCGAAGAAATCAAGAAGCAGCTTCCGGCCCTTCTCAAAAAGTGTCTGAGCTATTTCATGGGCATCGACAGAACCGTCGAAGGCTGGGAAGGTTTGATGGCAGCGCAGGAATGTCTCCCGACAAACAAAGAGAAGGACGCTTTCGCTGCAGACTATCGTGTATTGAATCGTGCGTGGGACGCTCTTTCTCCCGATAGTTTCTTGAATCCCTACAAGGTAGACTATCAGTGGCTTTCCCGTGTTTATGAATCGGTCAAGCCGACTGATGGCCGTGGCGGTTTGATTTGGGCCTCTCTGGGTGCAAAGACCATCGAGCTGGTCCACCAGAATGTCACCGTCGGAGAGGCTGATGCGGACATGGATATCCTCTCTATGGACGCCGACCTTATTGATGACTTTTTGGAGAAACAGAAAGACTTGAAGAAGACCACTAAGAAGGTCGAAATTAACCTTGTCGCTAAAATTCTGAAGCATGCCAACGAACCGAAGTTTGTGCATCTTGGGGAGAAACTGGAAGCTCTGCGTGAAAAGCATGAGCAAGGCCTCATCACCAGCATTGAGTTCCTGAAGCTCCTGCTCGAACTTGCAAAGGAAGCGGCACAGGCAGAAAAAGAAGTTGTGCCGGAGCAGGAGATCGACAAAGGCATCGCTGCTCTTACCGAGCTCTTTAATGGAATCAAGAATAAGAGCACACCGGTTATCGTCGAGCGCATCGTGGCAGATATCGACAGCATCGTTAAAATCGTCCGCTTTGATGGTTGGCAGAGTACGACCGCCGGTAAGCAGGAAGTCAAGAAAGCTCTGCGTAGCGTGGTCTGGATCAAGTATAAGATCAAAGACAAAGAGGTCTTCGATAAAGCCTACAACTACATCGAGCAGTATTATTAATTCTTTGGAAAGCGAGGTTTTTAGATGATTGGTGCAATAATTGGTGACATCGTCGGATCACGCTTCGAGTGGGATAACCACCGGTCAAAGGATTTCGACCTGCTCACTCGCAAATGCTTCTTCACCGACGACTCCGTGATGTCTCTGGCCGTCTGCGATGCCCTTATGAAATGCCAAGGGGACTACAGCGACTTGGGCGAGCAGGCTATACGCTCCATGCAGAGTGTTGGACGTCCGTATCCCCACTGTGGATACGGCGGATCATTCCAACGCTGGATGTACTCTGATAATCCAGCGCCCTATAACAGTTACGGCAACGGGGCCGCAATGCGGGTCAGCGGATGCGGTTACGTTGGAAGAACTATTGATGAAGTTAAGCAGCTTTCAAGATCTGTTACCGAAGTGACCCATAATCATCCGGAGGGTATAAAAGGAGCCGAAGCTACCGCCGTAGCTGTATTCCTTGCCCGGACCGGAAAGAGCCTGATTGAGATACAGGATTACATTATAAAGAACTACTATCCGTTGGGCTTTACCCTTGACAGCATCCGTGAGACCTATCGGTTTAACGAGACCTGTCAGGATACCGTCCCACAGGCATTAGAGGCATTCTTTGAATCGACCAACTTCGAGGATGCCATAAGAAATGCCATATCCATCGGCGGCGACAGCGATACACTTGCTGCGATCACTGGTTCTGTTGCCGAAGCCTACTACGGTGTACCGACCAGCGTTAGGAAGCATGCTCTCACTTTCTTGGATGAGAGACTCCTAAAAATCCTGTTGGAATTTGAAAATCGGTATCCAGCAAAAATCGAGAAAAAGAACGAAACCGGTAGCGTAGGCATTTCCCCATCAACCGGCATGAAAGTAAGAACGGGAGGTCGTGCAGAAATGATGGAATCAGCTATGGATGTTGCTGATCTTGAACTTGATGCCAGCACAACCCATCCTGAAGAAACGACAAGTCAGAAGCTCTTTTTCCATCTGTTTGAGGCCTGCAACATTTTGCGTGGTCCTATCAACCAGGATGAGTACAAGAGCTACGTGACACCGATTCTGTTCTTCAAAAGGCTTTCTGATGTCTATGACGAAGAAACGCAGGCAGCCCTTGAGGAATCCGGTGGCGATGAGGAATATGCGAGCTTCGCTGAAAACCATCGCTTTGTCATCCCGGATGGATGTCACTGGCAGGATGTTCGTGAGGCAAGCGAAAACGTCGGAGTTGCTATCGTCAACGCAATGAACGGTATCGAGCGGGCTAACCCGGATACCCTGAGTGGCGTCTTTAGCAGCTTCGATGATGCGAACTGGACAGACAAAACAAAACTCTCAGACGAGAGATTAAAGGACCTCATTGAGCACATGTCCAAGCTCAAAGTCGGTAACAACAATTACTCTGCCGACGTCATGGGCGACAGCTATGAATTCCTGATTAAGAAGTTCGCAGACCTGTCAAAGAAAAATGCCGGTGAGTTTTACACCCCTCGTTCTATCGTTAAGTTGCTCATCATGCTGCTGGCTCCCAAAGCTGGCGAAACCGTGTACGATCCAGCATGTGGAACGGGCGGGATGTTAATCGAGGCCATCCGATTCATGCATGGCGACAAACTCACCTATGGCCGCATCTACGGTCAGGAGAAGAACCTCGCAACCTCCGCGATTGCACGAATGAACCTGTTCTTGCACGGAGCTAAAGACTTCAAAGTAACACAGGGCGATACACTTCGCTCACCAAATTATCTGGAAAGAGGTTCTCTGCAAACCTTTGATTGTGTGGTAGCGAATCCTCCATTCTCTCTGAAGAACTGGGGCTCCGAACAATTCAGCAGCGACATCTACGGTCGTAATATCTGGGGCTGCCCGACTGACTCCAACGGTGACTTTGCATGGCTACAGCACATGGTGAAGTCGATGAACCCGAAGACCGGGCGCTGCGCTGTTGTACTCCCACAAGGAGTCCTGTTCAGAAGCGGCAAGGAGGGAGAAATCCGTAAGCAGCTCGTTGAGTCGGATAAGCTGGAAGCTATCATCACAATGGCGAGTGGCGTATTCTACTCGACCGGAGTGTCCGCTTGTATTCTTTTCCTGAACAACAATAAGGCTGTTTCTCACAGAGGCCGCATTTGTATGATCGACGGTTCCGGTATCTACACTCCGCAACGAGCGCAGAACATCATGACAGAAGCCGATATTCAGACTGTTTTCGATTACTACACCACTTATGAGGATGTGATTGAAAAGGTCAAGATCGTCACGATTGCTGACATTCGAGAAAAGGACTATTCTCTGGCAATCAACAACTATATCGAAAAGAAGGAACAAGAAACAGTTCCTCCGGAAGAAATCCGCAGACAGTACTTCGAGGCCTATGACGAGATGATCGAGGCCGAAACACGGATGAGAGAACTGCTGCTGAAAGGAGGCTACATCAGTGAGTAAGAGAATAACTATCGAGGAACTGCAGTCCTACCTCTGGAACTCTGCGGTTCTGCTCAGAACCAACATTGATGCCGGTGCCTATAAGCAGTACATTTTCCCGCTCCTCTTCTTCAAACGCATCTGCGATGTATACGATGAGGAAACCGCAGCTGCTCTTGAAGAGTATGGTGATGACGCAGCTGAATTCGACGAGGACGAGATCCATACTTTTATTGTTCCGAAGGGCTATCACTGGAATGACGTCCGCGCCGTTTCTGAAAATGTGGGCGTTGCTATCGTTGAGGCGTTCAGGAAGGTTGAAAATGCGAACTCTGATAAGCTGCAGGGCATCTTTGGTGATGGAGCTTGGACCAACAAAAATCGTCTTCCCGACAGGCTTTTGAAAGACCTGTTGGAGCACTTCAGCACGAAAACACTGTCTATTGCCAACTGCCCTGAGGACGAGCTCGGCCAAGGGTACGAATATCTGATTAAAAAGTTTGCAGATGACAGCGGCCATACAGCACAGGAGTTCTATACCAACCGTACCGTTGTCCACCTGATGACTGAAATGCTGAAGCCGGAATCCGGAGAGTCCATATATGACCCGACCTGTGGAAGCGCCGGTATGCTCATCTCCGCTATAGCGTACTTGAAAGAGCAAGGTAAGGAATGGCGCAATGTGGCGGTCTATGGACAGGAGATCAACGCTCTGACATCAGCCATCGGCAAAATGAACTTGTTCTTGCATGGCGTTAAGGACTTTAGCATCGTCAACGGCGACACACTTGCTTCTCCCGCTTTCATTGAAAACGGCAAGTTGCAGCAATTTGACCTCTGCCTTGCGAATCCTCCTTATTCCATTAGCCAGTGGGATCGAGCCGCTTTTGAGAGCGATAAATATGGTCGCAACTTCTTAGGTGTTCCTCCACAGGGCCGTGCAGACTATGCTTTCCTTCAGCATATTATTGCAAGTCTCAAAGAGGATACCGGTCGATGCGCTATTCTGTTCCCGCACGGAGTCCTTTTCCGTAATGAGGAAAGCGCAATGCGCGAGAAACTTGTCCGCAGCGACAGAGTAGAATGCGTTATCGGTCTTGGGCCGAACCTGTTCTACAACTCCCCAATGGAAGCATGCATCATGATCTGCCGAATGACAAAACGACCGGAGCGCCGTGGGCAAATCCTCTTCATTAATGCTGTTAACGAAGTTGAGCGGAAGAACGCTCAGAGCTATCTTGAGGACCGTCATATTCAGCGGATCGCAACTGCGTATAAGAATTACTGCGATGATGGCGACTTTGCTAAGATCGCAACCATTCAGGATATTGCCGATAATAACTTCTCGCTCAGCATTCCGCTGTATGTCAAACCGGAAGTAAACGAGGAAGAAATCGACACTCGCACGGTTCAGGAGCACTACGACAGTTGGAGAGCAGCCTCGGAAATGATGAAGCTGAGCTATGAGAAACTGAATGCCATGCTGGGAAAGGAGGCCGAAGATAATGAGTAAAGTGAAATTGGGAGAAGTTGCAATTGAACATAAGGAAACCTGCAAAGGCAACAAAGACGGATATCCCATTGTCGGCCTTGAGCATCTGGTTCCGGAGGAAGTGACTCTCACCGCTTGGGATGAGGGCAGCGATAACACCTTCACAAAGATGTTCCGCAAAGGCAACGTTCTGTTCGGTCGACGCAGAGCCTATCTCAAAAAGGCTGCCGTTGCGCCGTTCGACGGCATCTGTTCCGGCGACATCACGGTAATAGAAGCTATCCCGGATCGCATTCTTCCAATGCTTCTTCCGTTTATCATTCAGAATGATGAACTGTTTGACTTCGCTGTTGGTAAATCCGCCGGGTCCCTCTCTCCCCGTGTAAAGTGGGAGCATCTGAAAAACTATGAGTTTGAACTACCTGATATGGATAAACAGCGTGAGCTTGCTGAGCTTCTGTGGGCTATGGACGCCACGAAAAAATCCTATCAGAAATTGATTGCAGCGACGGATGAGCTGGTGAAATCTCAATTTATCGAGTGGTTTGGTGGTCCGGGAAGCCGTTCAAAGTATGACACAGTCGATCTTGGCAGTATAAGCAGCATGATCTCCGGAGGCACTCCGTCGAGCAAGCATCCAGAGTTTTTTGGAGGAGATATTCCGTTTGTTTCAACGCCATGCCTTGGGCCTAATTATATTGACTCATCTGCGGCTCAAAACTGGCTAACCGAACTTGGCGTGGAAAACTCATCAACGCACATGGTTCCAGAGTATTCGCTAATGGTAGGAAACCGTGTAGGCGTAGGCAAATGCTCTATCAACACCTGCATGATGTGTACAAATCAGGATATTCTGTCCTTTGTGGACATCGATACCGATAAGTATGATCTGCTCTTTGTAAAAAAGGTCATTGAGCAATATGGTCCCTTTTTTGAAACTCAAAAACGAGGTGCAACTATTAAGGGTATCCCATCAGATCTTGTCAAGGCATCGCAGATTCCTTTGGCTCCAATTGATATCCAGAGGAGATTTGTTGCCTTTGTTGAGCAGAGCGATAAATCAAAATTTGCCGTTCTGAGCTGTTCAAATCTCAATTTATGGAGCAGTTCGGAGATCCGCGAGCAAACCCTAAGCAACTGCCTGTGAAACCGCTTGGTGAAGTCTGCATGGTAGAACGTGGTGGTTCACCACGCCCAATCGCGGATTATGTTACCGATTCCGAGGATGGAATCAACTGGATCAAAATTGGAGATGCGGATGGTACAAGATACATTAGCGAGACTGCTGAGAAGATTATTCCAGAAGGCGTAAAAAAGTCGCGAATGGTGCAGGCGGGAGATCTGATCCTGTCAAATTCAATGAGTTTTGGCCATCCGTATATACTAAAGATCGACGGATGCATTCACGACGGATGGCTCGTTCTTCATTTTGACAAGGCTGTATTTGATGCTCTGTATCTCCAAACGTATCTTGGACTCCCAGTAGTCTACGCGATCTTTGAAACGATGGCGGCCGGCGGAGTGGTTAACAACCTTAACAGCGAGATTGTAAAAAGGCTGCCGGTAATAGTTCCCGCAATCGATCAGCAAGAGCAGTTTGCGGCCTTCGTCCGTCAGAGCGATAAATCAAAATATAACGCCTCACAAGCGATGAGGCTTTGAATAGAAAACGAAACCAAGGTGAAAGGATGGTTTAGTGCATGAATATTAACAACATCAACGTAAACAAGTATCCGGTATCACAGGTGTTTGACCCGGATTCAAAGGTAATCTTCGAAATTCCGAAGTATCAGCGTGAGTACACTTGGGGCTCCAGAGAATGGGAGGCCCTGTTTGACGACCTCACTGAAAACGATGATGGATATTTCCTCGGCTCGATCATTTGTATCAACTCGGCCACGGATACGATTAACGCACCGAAGTTTGAGGTTGTTGATGGCCAGCAGCGACTGACTACACTCAGTCTGTTCCTTGCCGCACTCTATACCACCCTGAATTCATATAAAGATCTGCTGGATGAGGACCAGCAGTCGGATATTCTTCAGCTCAAGCGCAAACTGGTGCTGAAGAAAACGCAGTCCGATATTCGTGTCGTCCCGCAGATCCAAGGCAGCAACCGTGACGATTTCATGGGCCTCCTCGCAAAAATCGGTATTATCCCGAAGCGGCCCATGCCCAAGTTCGCCGGACTACGGAGAATCGAAAAAGCATACAACTATTTCAAAAAGCGCATCAATGCCGTTCTGGATGATGCCTCCGACAAGGTGCTCGCCATGTTCCAAATCCTCGATAAGGTGAATTCTGCAATTCTCGTCATGATCGAGGTGTCGAATCATGCTGATGCATACACCCTTTTCGAGTCTCTGAACAACAGGGGCACTCCGCTGACATCAGTCGATCTTATCAAGAACCTGCTTCTGGCCCGGTTGGATGTCAATGGCGACGGTGATATTGACTACTATTTCTCTCGCTGGACTGAAATCCTTTCTGACCTCGGTGATGAATACTCTGATCAAGAACGTTTCTTCAGGCAGAATTACAATGCCTTCAGGAAGAAGCTCAATGCTCCATTCCTCAAAGGCGACCGTCAGTATCCTCTCGGCACTATTGCAACCCGGTCTACCATGCTGGATATCTATGAAAAGATCATCACCAAGGACCCTGTTGCCGCTCTGGACGAGTTGACTGAAAATGCAGCAATCTATGCCGGTATCATTTTGAACAAGACGGATACCCTTTCCGACGAACAGCGTGAAAGCTATCTGGATCTGCAGCGTGTTCAAGGTGCTCCGTCGTATCTGTTCATTATGTATTTGATTAAGCATCAGGAGTCGCTTGGCGTAACTGACGAGGATGTAGTAAAAATCTGCAAGCTGCTGGTCAACTTCTTCATCCGTCGTAATTTGACCGACACTCCGCCTACTCGTGATTTGACCCGTATCTTTATGTCGTTTATCGAGGCCACCGAACAAAATGAGTACCGTGGTGCAGACATTTACACTAATATGCGAGATACCCTTATTTCCGTTTCCGCTTCCGATGAGTTCTTTGAAGAGAAACTTCGTGGTCCTGTGTACGATGATAACAGCGGTGCTACCCGTTTCATCCTCTGCATGATGGCAAAGCGTGGTATGACCCGTGAAAACGTACAGGACCTCTGGAGGAAAACGAACAGCAATCAGTACGTTTGGTCTATCGAACACATCTTCCCGCAAGGACCGAATATTCCAGACAGCTGGGTGGATATGATCGCTGGAGGCGACCGTGAAAAAGCGAAGGAATATCAGTCGCTCTATGTTCACACTTTCGGCAACCTCACGATCACCGGATACAATAGTACGTTGAGTAATAAGGCCTTCAATGAAAAGAAGGAACGCAAAGATAATAACGGTCAGTACATCGGTTATCGTAACGGCCTCAATCTGAACGATGACGTCTGTGATAAGGATGAATGGACGGTAGATATCATCAAAGCTCGGACGGATCGCATGGTGAAGGAAATCATGGCGATGTTTGCGCTGTAAGACAAAGGAGGGATTTCTTCTGGCACGTAAGGATAAATCTTTTGCGGCATATCTGGAAGATCAGTATTATGACTTGATGTTCAAGCGGCTCAAGTCATACATATTCCAGAATCGTGGAGGGCTGAATTTACACACCAGCCTTGTTCCTGATCCGAGCTATACTGAGCTCGATGATCTTCATGTAATGGGAGTTTCTTTTAAGGAGACGGATGACGACCGTATCCTTTTTAGAGCTGCTGTGCAAGCGGATGTTATCGTAAAAGGTCGCTCCAGACGTGACTACGAAGAAGACATCGTCTATCCGTGGTTTTCCATCTCTTTTACAGGTATCCTCCGCTGTGGCCTCAATATGGTTACTATCACATCTGTGGGTGAATACAGCAAGGAACGCTTCAGTAAAGAAGACGCTCTTTCTCAGTATTTGATCCCATATGTGTACTCAAAGGACCTTGATGCTCATGCTGAAAAATTCCTGAAAAAATACTGCCCGAAAGCATTAGAAACGCCCATGCCGCTGCCAATCAAGGAAGTGTTGGAAGCGATGTGTCTTACCGTTCATCACGCTCCTCTTCCTGACGGCGTTTTTGGCCGGACCTATTTCAACAATGCGACTGTCGATATTTACGACCGGGACAGAAATGTTGTGTCTACTGACATTGAGGAAGGAACAATTCTGGTTGATCCGGATGTATTCTTTATGCGTAATATCGGCTCTGTGAACAACACCATCATTCACGAGTGCGTCCATTGGGACAAGCACTATAAGTTCTTTGAGCTTCAGAAACTTATCAACCCTGAACTCACATCTATTTCCTGTGCTGTCGTTGAGGAGTATAAAAAAGGAGCCGGTGGTTTAAGTGAGGAACTGGCATGGATGGAGTGGCAGGCTAATGCCATCGCTCCGAAAATCCTGATCCCTGCAAAGGCAGGCCGTGCAAAATTAAGTGAACTTCTCTACACGCTTAGTCGTGTATTCCCCTCAGATAGCAAAGCATCTATCATGCAGCTTGCTATCAGTGAGTTTGCCGATTTCTTCAAGGTTTCCACGATGGCCGCAAAGATCAGAGCCATTGAGCTGGGCTTTGATCAGGCTGCCGGTGTATTCAACTATGTAGACGGGCAATATTACCCACCGTTCTCCTTCGCCAAGGGCTCGCTGAAAAAGGATCAGACCTTCATTATCGACAGGAACAACGCCATTATCGAATCATTGTTCAATCAGGACCTTGCAGAAGATTTCAAAGCTGGCCGGTTTATTCACGCTGGCGGCATGATGGTCATCAACGATCCGAAGTACGTTGTCGTCCAGAATGAGCAGGCTGAACTCACAGAATATGCTCTGGCTCATGTTGACGAATGCTGCTTGGTATTTGACCGCACAACAAGAGTCAGCAGCCACTATGATGACTCTTTCTATCGGATCTGTTTCCTCTGCCGTGATGCCGATTCAAAGAGTTTTGTGGAGGCAAAATTCAATCCGAGAGAAGGCAAAAATGAGGATGTCCAGAAACGTGCCCGTGAAATGACCACTATCGCAGCAGAGGCAAAGCGGATATCAGATATTCTGGCTGAAATACCATCCTCATTCTGCGGCACCCTCGATTATCATGTAAAACGTCGTGGTTACACCAACGAGAAGATGGAAGAACGCACCGGCATCAGCTCCCGAATGATTCAGGACTACCGTAATAAAAAAGACGCCAAACCCACCCTGCAAAGTGTGCTTGCCCTCTGTATCGGCTTGAACTTGCACCCGTCCTTCTCATACGATCTGATTAACAAGGCCGGGTACAATATCATGGCCGCCAATGAGGAATATCTCATTTATCGGTACCTGATAGAACACCACCACATGGAAAACATCTTCATGTGGAACGAAAAGCTGCAAGATGCCGGTATTCCGCAACAACTACCCAAAAACGGGAATAAAATGACTGCTCCTGAAAAATAATTCGGAAGTCGCACTTCCGGTATAAAACCCTGATTTATCAAGGCTCTTATGTCTTTTAAGACATGAGGGCCTTCTTTTTTTTGCCTATTTTTCAGGCTTTTTCGGCCGCTGGAACCGGAAGTCCCACTTCCTCGTGAAAATCCGGAATCTCAATAAAATAGTACCTGTGAGTGAAAGCTCACACCCACAAGCGGTACGTCCACTGGCCCCGGACGATCCAGTGCCGCCTGATGGGACAAGTAAAAATGAACAGCTGCCTACTGGATAAGGAAGCTGCAGACCGGAACGGAAAAATCTCCGTCGGGACTGTGGTTGGATTTCTATACCCATTTTGCAGCTGACCATGAAGGTTTCCTCCGTTCCAAGCAAATCGAACGGAGGAAATTTTCATGCAAAACAACGACAAGAAGTACTTTATCCCGGTCGACGGGACCCCTATCGAGGTCAGCGAGGAAGTTTACAGAGCATACTACCAGCCCATCTGGAACACCCGCTATCATGCCCAGAAGAACGGCGAGTGCCGCTGCACCAAG
>ERZ839767.4037-NODE-4037-length-15576-cov-7.529218_pt1 | contig 15576 bp, 17 predicted proteins | sample MGYA00519879_ERZ839767 | MGnify/ENA primary metagenome ERZ839767 (study PRJEB31850, sample SAMEA3708852) | human gut metagenome | biome: human gut; feature: human-associated habitat; material: faeces | place: China | collected 2014 ...
AAACACAGAAACAGAACCTTTTAGCAAGAAATCTGCACCCGTTACGGGAGTAACGGGGTGGTAACTGAACTCTTGCGCAGTTTGGCTTCGAGGTGGTATTTCGTTGGCTCTGTGCAATAGAAAAACAAAGCGTAACGAACGCTCTATCAGCTAATTCGCTACGCTTCGCTCAAATTTGTCTTTTCGCTATGTGTTTATTTTAAATATTTCCCACTTCTTAAGGTATAGACCTTTAGTATTAAAGTTTTATAACTTAATTCGTTTATTATTCTGTTGTTTTTCTTTTGGAGTCTGTTTTATTTTACTTGTTTCTATGTGAAAAGATTTTCTATTCCTGAACCAAGTTGAATCACTTACTCCGTCAATCATCAGCCGGAGTTTTCCCCGCTGTTCGGGGTGGGGCTCTACTTTTGCCGTTGAACGTTCTGTTTTAAAATCTCTTTTAAATTCAGGAGAATAAAGAGAGCCGGAAAATGTTACAGGCTTTCTATGAATTAAGTCTTTAATCATATCCTTGCCAAACCCGATTAAACGGCATAGTTCCTCAATTCTTAACCATTCCTTTATGGCAGGGAACAGACTGAATATTTTATCTAACTGTCGCGTTAGTTTATTGGTTTCCTCTTTGTGGTCTTTCTCGATTTTCAGGATATGGTTATTTAATCAGCTGATTTCCTTTTTCAGGTCGTTGTTTTCATCCGTGAGGGCTTTTATTTCTTCCTCCTTTTGCCGGACTTCCTTATTATCGAATAACGAGCCGAAACGCTTCACCGCCTTTGTTGATGCGCTGACAAATTCACTTTTCAATTCTCCGGTCTTTATCTCTCCCCTGATTCGGGAGAGTTCCTTTTCTGCCTGTTCCCTCTCTGCTGTCAAGTTTTTAATATCTGCCTGAATGCTTTCGGATTGATTCAGTAAATCACGGTAATATTGTGAGGTGGTGATGTGCCTTGCTTCTGAACCCTCAATTCCTCTTTTTAGTCCGTACACCTGCATACTTTGGGCGTAGCTGTCCTGATAGGCTTTCAGATTTACACGTGTCATTACATCATCGGCACAAAGGCGGTTGGCGGTGGTGTCTTTCTTCTTATATTTCCGTTTTCCATCGGGTTGCTCTGCCCTGGCTTTTCTTCTTTCACCTGTGACAATGGGTATTAAAGTTGCATGTATATGTGGTGTTGTTTCGTCCATGTGCAGGACTGCGGAAACAACGTTCTCCCCTCCGAATGTGGTGCGAAGCCATTTGAGATTATCGTTACACCATTCATCAAGTTTACCCTCCGCTTGAATGCGCTTCATATCTTCGGGACTGCCTGTCAGCAGGGCGCGGATGGCTCGGACTTGGTTTTTGCCGATTTTCCGTTTCAGGTTGGCGGTGTCAAGTCGGTGCTGTATGGCTTCCGTCCGGTTTTGTACCCCATCGGGAAACCGGATAAGTTCGCGGTTCAGGTGGGTGCGTGCCGGATCAACGTTCTTAGGTGTGATTGTGCGTTCAATGTGTGCGGACATACCGGAATCCGTGCCGGATGCCTTTTCTAAATGTAGTACGGCGTATCCCATGCGTAAAGGTTTTTTGCGTTAGTGATTCCAACGGCATCAAAGATGCCGATGGGGATTCCAAAGGGGGTTACCCCTGTGGCTTATTGGGGCATTTTTAGCGGGAGTGGAACGAAGCGTAAAGAAAATGCCCTAATAAGCTATGGCATTTTTGAAATGCCAGCCTGCAAAGCGTAAAGCCGGAAAAGGACAAATACAGATAGAGGGTTTCCCAGGATGGGTATATCCGGTAAAATAAGAGTGGGGAAAGGCGTTTAATCAGTGGTTTCATATTTCCGTCTGCTAAAAGTGAAACCACAAAATAAATAAGAAATATTCTTTGAATATCAAATAGTTATACTGAATGTGTGCGTATGCTGCGTGTTGCTCTGATTTGCTTCTTTGGTATCTACGTACTTACGTATGTACGTAGATACGTAAACATTTATAGAATTACTTATTCCTTTACTCGTTCTGATACGCGAGGAAATTGAGAAAGCCGTGAATGAGTGAGTGAATGAGTGAGTGAAGTGAGGGGGTGTATGAAGTGAGGAAGTGAGGAAGTGATGACTGGGTTATATGGATGGATGGGTTGGATGGAGTGATGGATTGGATGGATGATTGGTTTACTGACTTACTGACGTATTGATTGACTGAATGCAAAGGACAAACGGGATAATCTTTTGAAAAACGTTTTTTTCAATATAGAGGATGAAGACAAATGATACCTAATTGAAGAAATGTGCAGACACCTTTTATTTACAAGGATTTTTTCATTATATATTTACACCGACATTCAAAATTATGTATAATTAAAACAATAACAAAATGGAAATCATTGCTATTGAAAAGAAAACTTTGGAAGCCGTTGAAAGGGCTTTTGAACGTTTTACTGTCCGGATGGACGAATTATGTACGGGACACACAAAACAGTTGTCTAAGTGGCTCGATAATGAGGACGTGTGCCGGCTTCTCGGTATCAGTAAGCGCACGCTTCAAACCTACCGTGATAACGGTACGCTGCCTTATTCACAAATCAATCACAAAATGTTTTACAAAGCATCGGACATTGAAGCCTTATTGGGGCATCCGGTAGATAAAGCAGCATAAACCTAAAAACGGAACGATATGGAAATGATAACAAAAGAAAGTGCAGGGGTTACGGTTTTCCTGAGAGCCTTAGACCGGATTGTTAGTAAGGTGGAACAGCTTACGCAAAACTGCCATCCGACTTTAAACGGGGAACGGTTTCTGACTGACCGCGAAGTATCGGAACGGCTTAGAATCAGTCGCAGGGCTTTGCAGGATTACCGAAATCAGGGGAAAATTCCTTATCTGTATATCGGTGGCAAAATATTATATAAGGAATCAGACCTTGAAAAAGTTTTAGAGAAAGCCTATTGTAAAACGTTTGATTAACATATTATGAAAAATACATTTGGCAATAATCGAAGAGTTTTCTACTTTTGTTGACAAAGAATAAGGGCACAAAAGAGTTTGTACCCCATATTGTGAAATGTTGTCTTAAATCTTGCTTCGGAAAATCGCCAAAATTTAAACCTGCAAGGTAGACAATGGTTTCACGCTTGATAAGCGTGGACTATTGATTCTATTTGCAGGTAAGGCGTTTGGCGATGCCCCCGAAGAGAATAGGTCGATATGTTCACGCTCTTGTTTTATTGTATTATAAACTAACAACTAATTAAAATGGATCATCAATGTCAAGTTATTTCAGGTATTTCTCCGGAAAGAAATCCCGAATCGAACAATCAAAAATTTCAGCAAGTTTGTTTAAGTGATTCAGATTATATTTTGAAGGGCATTTATTACTTTCTACTTGTCCCACAAAACCTGAACCGAACCCTAAATTATCGTTAAGTTCGGCTTGCGTCATACCGAGTTCTTTACGCTTCTTTCTTACTTGTGATATAACGTATTTTTCGATAGGCGTTTTCTCCCTCTTTTTCTTCTTTTCCATAAGATATTTATTTTGATAAAGAAACAACCTATTCATACGATATAAAACGAGTGATTGCTCGCTAAAAACTCTGAAAACACTTGATTTTATTGGATTTAATGCACATTTTGCCGAGTTATAACAAAATTTATTAACACCATTAGTATATGAAACCCTTAAATAATAATACCTCACTAACTAAAGTCAGCCCCGAAGAATACGATATGATCATGATGAGTTTCGATTTTATCAGATATAACCGTGACATCACGAACGACCGCCTGCCGGATATATTATTGCATTTTTGGTCAGTTCCTGATTTTACAACCAACGCCCGTTATGAGGTAAACGATGCAAGGATATTAGTCTTTATGTATATTTTGAAGCTGCATTTTAAAAAGGCTGAAATGGTGGAAAAGTGTTTAAGTACCTACTGGTTTGCCGTACTTTTTTATAACTTTCAGGTCGTACTTGCTGCAACGGCATACAGCCGGAAAACCCATATACCAATCCAACCTTTTAAAATTTTTGATGTGGACGAATATATAAGTTCAAATCTACAAAAGCCCAGCCAATTAATGAGGGAATATGAAAGAATTACAAAAACAGAAAAGAATAAGTAAAGGTTGAAAAAGGTTGCTTCGTTAGCGGGACGGAAAGAAATTGTTGAAAAAGCCGGAAATAACCCGTCAGGGTTATTCTGACTTTTTCAATGATTTGCGGGTGGTGGTAGTGTTTGGAGCCCCTTGTCAGGCTCAAAAACACTATCACCTGGTCAGACTGCGAATTTTTGCCTTAATATCTGCATTTCTTCGGATATAGTACGATCAAGTACTTTTGCATATATTTTGGTCGTTTTAATGTCTGTATGCCCTAACATTTTTGCAATAGATTCCATTGATACCTTGTTAGCGAGTGCTATGCAGGCGAAAGAATGGCGCGCAATATGGGTAGTCAGGTTTTTCTTTATTCCACAAAGGTCAGCAATTTCTTTTAAATAACTGTTCATCTTTTGGTTTGTCGGAACAGGGAAAACAACGTTTTTCTTTTCACAAATGGGATGGTGCTTATACTTTTCAATTAGTTTCAAAGGAATTTCTAATAGTGGGACATTGCACATGTTATTGGTTTTCTCACGTGGTTTCCGAATCCAATACTCACCTTTATTATCGCATAAAATATGTTCAGATGTCAAATGCTGAACGTCTGTAAAAGCTAAGCCCGTAAAGCAGCAAAAGGTAAAAATATCCTTGACTATTTCTAAACGGGGAATGTTGAACTGTTTGTTTAATATTACCTGTAATTCATCTTCCAAAAGGAAATCCCTGTTAGGATGAGTTTGTTTAAAATGGATTTCTGCAAACGGATCGGTATTTATCCATTGGCTAACTAATGCTATTTTTATGATGTGTCTTAGATTCTTCAAATATTTGATTGCTGCATTTTGTTCGCAGTTCTTGGTGGTTTTTACAAAATACTCAAAGTTTTGAATAAAAGAGTAATCTACTTCTTTTATTGGTACATCTGAAAGATGATAATTTTCTTTTATATATTCAGACAGATAGCGTGCTGTCCGTTCATAACGTAATACTGTACCTAATACATAATCTTTGCCTATTAAAGCATGGCATTTTTGATTATGTTCTTTGAATACTTCCAAAAGCATCTTTGGTGTTTCATTTTCTCCGTAATAACGTTGTTTCAGAATTTCGGCGGTGATAGGTTTATTATCCTGTTCAAGTTCCCGATGGATTCTCAATACTCTTGTCCGGACTGTTTCAAGGTAGTGATTCAATTCCAAGGTTTTGCTGTCTTTTCCTATCGCACATTCTTTGGTATTGTTCCATTTCTTAACTTCGACACTGCGTTTAATCTGTATCTCTGCGCGTTTTCCGTTTACTGTGATACGTAAACAAATAGGTGCTTCACCATTTTTCAGCAATTTTGTTTTCTTGATGAAAAAAAGAATAGAGAAATAATTCCGTTCCATACGACTAAGTTTTTAATGGGTTAAAAATACTTGTTTCAGTCGTAAACATTGCTATGCAAAATATTGAAAATCAGCGAATAAAAATCAATTCGGTGGACTAAAACCGGGGTAAATAAAGTCCACCGATTTCACCTGATTTTACTGCTATATTTTGCTGTAATTGGAGAATTTGTTAAAAAGAAAAACTCCTGAAAGTATTTAATTTTCAGGAGTTTGCTGGCTTTTGCCTTTTGATTTGGTGACCTCGGAGGGGCTCGAACCCTCGGCCCATTGATTAAGAGTCAATTGCTCTACCAGCTGAGCTACGAAGTCATCATTTTGTCGCATACGGATAAATTCCGTTTTGCGGGTGCAAATATGCAACAATATTTTTAATTCTGCAAGAATAAACGGAATTAATCTTCTTTGATGTTGTGGTAAACGTTGGTTACGTCATCATCTTCATCCAGTTTGTCCAGAATTTTATCAACTTCTGCTCTTTGTTCAGGGGTCAATTCTTTCGTATCGGTAGGGATACGGGTGAATTCTCCGCTGACGATATCGTATTTATTTTCTTCCAGGTATTTTTGGATATTTCCGTAAGCATCGAACGAGCCATAGAGATTGATTACTCCATCTTCGTCTTCGAAGATTTCATCTACTCCGTAGTCGATCATTTCCAGTTCGAATTCATCCGGATCGAAATTTTCCGGTTTATTGATTTTGAATACACACTTCCGGTCGAACATAAAGTCGAGTGAGCCGGTCGTTCCTAGCGAACCCCCGAACTTGGTAAAGGCATGGCGTACATTCGCCACGGTCCGGGTGTTGTTGTCTGTAGCTGCTTCTACAACGATGGCAATACCATAAGGTGCATATCCTTCATAAGTGATTTCCTTGTAATCAGAAGTATCTTTAGAGATTGCTCGTTTGATAGCCCGTTCTACATTTTCTTTAGGCATATTTTCAGCCTTGGCATTCTGAATCAGAATACGAAGACGGGTATTGTTTGCTGGGTCGGGGCCACCGGCTTTTACGGCAATATCGATTTCTTTTCCGATTCTGGTAAACGTACGGGCCATATTACCCCATCTTTTCAATTTGCGTGCTTTGCGGTATTCAAACGCTCTTCCCATAATATATTTTATTTAATTCCTTATTTTGTTGATATTTATGAGGCGCAAAGTTATATTATTTCGGTCAAAAAGTGAAAACTAAAAACTAAAAAGTATCTGTTAATCCCAGTTTTTTAGTTTGAGAAGATGATAATCAGAAAATTCACTGCCTGGGTTTTCCAGATAATAGATCATGGCCCGTTTCGTCCGGTGGGGTAATTGGCTGAATAACAGATCTAATTTTTCTTTATTTAATAAGTTATTACACAAGTCTATATAAAGAATATCCCTGCAATGGTTCAGACAAACGGAAGTCAGGTGATTGAATGAACAATACAAAGATTGAAGCTTAGGGCATAAAGAAAGGTCGAGGGTTTCCAAAAGATTATAGGAAACATTCAATTGCATCAACTTTGGATTGGAACTGAGATCCAGGGTTTGTAAATTATTGGAATTGCAATGCAACTCTTCCAATGCCGGACATGAGGAAAGATCCAGTTCCTTCAATTCATTGATCGAACAGTTCAGATATTCCAAAGAAGGACAATGTTCGAGTTGTAAATCGACTAAATTTAACCGGCTGACATTCAGATTTGAAATCCGGTGGCCTGAAATTTTGATATGAAACAGTCCTTCTTGCTGATAGTGATGGACGATGTTGAAGTATTGTTTTTCTTTCAGAATTGAACTTGTTCCGTCTCCCCAGTCTATAGACAGATCACTGGCATATATTCCTGCCTTAAAGGGGATATTTGCATAGCTGATAAAGTGGATGTGGAATTCTTCCGCACTAATATTCATTTTAATCGTAGTTTAGTTCTAAAAAAAAGCGTGTTCCGAGTGTCTGTCAGAAGGGTACCGCCAAGCACCTAAAAGCAAAACACAACAGCCCACGCTTATGCATGAACATTACATTTTATTCTTGCTTTTGTTCAAAATTGGCGGTTTCTCTGACAAGAATAAAATAACGACTAAATTCTATATTTCCCTTCTCTAAGGAATGTGACAAACATAATAAAAAATAAGAATTAAATAATCGTCTGTAACCTATTTCTGCATTTTTATGGACTGTTGTTTTGCTTTTAGTCTTTATTCATAAATTCATAATTACGCGTACATACACTGTTTTATTTGTTTAATGTAAAATATATATCTTGATTTAGCTAGTTATTTCGTATCAAAACTATATTAAACTTCCGAGAACTTTTGTGTTATAATCGTTTTTATTTCAGAAAATAACAGAAATCGCTTTCTGAAACTTTTCATACTTACAGGCGTTAAAAAATAAAAAGTCGATATGGCAGTTTCTGTATCCTTAAAAAAATTGGCTGAAATACTTGGGTTGGCTCCTTCTACCGTTTCGCGTGCACTGAAGGGGCATCCGGATATTAGCCGGGCTACTCAGGAAAGGGTGAGGGCTTTGGCACAGGAATTGCACTATAAACCTAGTGCGTTGGCATTGAGTCTGAGAAATAAAAGATCTAACTCGATCGCTATGCTGGTTCCTTTTTTAGGAAATTATTTTTATGCCTGTGCTGTGAGTAGTGTGATTCGTTCTGCATATTCATCGGGGTATAAGGTGATTGTGTTTGAAAATGGAGAGGATTATGAACAAGAGGTAAAGATCTGTCAGTTTCTCCAGAAATCCGGGATCGATGGCTTGGTAGTTGCGCCTGCCAGGACGACGAATGACCTGGATCATTTTGTGAAATTGGAGCATGAGGGGATTCCGATGGTGTTTTTCGATCGTATAGCTCCCAATCTGGATACCGACCGGGTACTCGAAGATGATTATAAAGGAGCCTGTACGGTGGTCAGACATATGATTGACGGTGGATGCCGGAAGATTGCACATATCGCTTTGCCCCGCCGTTATCTTTGGGCGCAGAAAAGAGAAAAAGGATATTTGCAGGCGTTGAAAGACCGGCATTTGTTCACCGATGAAAAACTGATCGTCGAATGTGAGGATGTGTCGGAAGTTTATAGAATTACCCGGCAATTGGTGTTGCATTCCGGAGTCGATGGTATTTTTGCCGCTAACGATGCCTTTGCCGTGCATGTATTGAGTGTACTTCGGCAGATGAAATGCAGGGTACCGGAAGAAGTTGCTGTATGCGGATATGGTAACGAACCATCGACAGAAGTAACCTTTCCCGCTTTGACTACCGTGAATAAAGATGGGTATCGGGTAGGGAATATCGCTGCCGGTTTGTTGATTCGCCGCATTGAGGATAAAGAGGAGGTCCCGACAGTGACCCGGTTGTTGAAACCCGAATTAATTGTACGGGATTCTACTCTGTCTGTCGATCGGTAATAAATTTATTATATCTTTGATAAGTTAATGATTTACGAATGTTGATGAGAATATTGATTCCTTTTATAATTTTATCCTGTATCGTGTGTTGCAGGACAAAAGAATTGCGAATTCCCGATCAACCGGGCCTGTCCCATTTGGCTTCGCCCGTTTTTCTGAAGTCCGATACCACTTGGGTCGATCTGAAGGATTATTTCTTATATCCTGAAAAAATTAAAAAAATTACTCCGTTTGCCGGTGTAAAGTTGTATTGGGACAAAACGGCCTCTACGTTAGGAGTAATTGCCGGGGATTCAGGTGTGTTATTATCCGGGATGAATATCCGTTACGAGGGATATGATTATCAGATTCCGGTGATGCGGCCGAATCCGGATGCCGGTTTTTATATCGGTACCGATGAAGTAAGGGGAGATACGTTTTTTTTACAGAGTACCTCTCCGGTAATAGACTGGGCTGTTTATTTTCAAAATTATAAACTGGCAGAAAATTTCCTTTCCTGTACGGAAAAGAGGGTAGGTATCGTGTTACCCGAAGCTGCCCGTCAGTTGAAGTATGGAGAGTTGAGGATTTGGGCGAGAGATAGTTTCAGTATTTCAAATGCGATTATTATCCCTCTTAGACGAGGCAAATTGATTACCGAAGTCGGGCAATTGAACGATACAGATAAGAGGACTACAGTTATTTATGGTTTGGAAGTGAAAGAGTTGGCCACGCCGGATACCGGGTTCATAGCCGATTCGATGAACCCGGCTTATTCGAATATAGAGGTTGCTGCTATCGGTCAAAAAATGGTAGAAGGTTATTTCAAAGACTTGGGGATAAATACGCTCTATTTGTTTCCGAAAGCTTCGGCTGATAGTTTGTCTGCCGATCTTCGAAAGTTGGAGCTGGAAGCTCGGCGGTGCCGGCTGACCGTTGTCGTAACGGACAGTCTTGCCGGATTAGACCGTTTTGTTTTTGATAAAGCCACTGCGGTTTTTGCCAGGTCGAATACGGGTTTTGAAATTTTAGCACAGGCATTGAATGCTACTTTTCAGGATGCGGAGAATGACTATTTAGGGATTCATTATTCGGGTAACGGCGAAGCTCCGCGTTTTGTCACCCGTACCGATGAATTTTCCCTTTTGCCTGTACAGAGTGAGCGACAGGATACGGTCTATCGGAAATTAGTCCAATTTCTGGCTTTTAATGTGACGATTCCGGGGATTCCTATGATTGGGGAAGGGGATGAAATCGGTTGGCCGAAAAAGGAAGGAATACTTGGGCAGGGGGAGGAATGGACCGACGAACAGCTGAACGTGAAATCGAAGCTGAGTGCTTTAAATCAATTGCGAGGTGAACATATGGCTTTACTCTATGGGGATTTTATCCCCCTTCGGGTGGAAAAGCAAATTTACGCTTATATCCGTTCTTTTTTCGGTAAAAATGTCCTCGTAGTTTTCAACAAAGGCAAAGAAACGGTCTCTTTAAAGCTCGATTTACCGGAGATGAAACGGGAGGAAAACTTCTCTTCCCTATTCGGTAACCGTTTTAGCTATGATAATTCGAAAATAATTCTGGATGTCCCCGCCTATGGAGTCGAGATCATTTATAATTGAATAGTCACCTGGGCGAAAGTTTATAAAGTTCATCGATTTTATAGATGCTTTTTCTTTGGCGAGGTTCTTTTTATTTCCTGACAATATGTGCTGGTATTCGATTGGGTTATGTCTTGAAGTTCCCTTTTGTTCAGCTTCTCTATGTATAAATAATAACATCGACTTAGTGAAAGTTGACAGGATTAGCAACTTGGGTATTGTTGTTTTTGTGTATATTTTAGAAAACGGATAAGGTTCGCTTTTCAGGCTTCCTGAGAAACGAACCGAATCAAAAATAAAGTGATGTTAATCCAATACCCCTTTAATACGGTCTTCGAAAGCTGAGAGTGCTGCTTTGGCTCCTTCTCCCATTGAGATAATAATTTGTTTATAGGGGACGGTGGAAACATCGCCGGCTGCATAGATACCCGGAATGTCGGTCCGGCAATGGGCATCGATGATGATTTCTCCCAGACGATTGGTCGCGACAATTTCTTTAAAAGCACTGCTATTGGCTGCTAGTCCGATTTGTACGAAAATACCGTCCAGGGGGAACAAGCGTTCATTACCCGTTGTCCTGTCTTTTGTGCGAATGCCTGTCACTTTTTCTTTGTCTCCCACCACTTCGGTTGTTTGGGAGTTGACCAGAATTTCTACATTAGGCAGACTTTTCGCTTTTTCCTGTAATACCTGATCGGCTTTTAACTCTTCCAGGAATTCAAAAACAGTTACTTTAGAACAAATTCCCGCCAAATCGATCGCTGCTTCGATTCCTGAATTACCTCCTCCGATGACAGCCACGTGTTTTCCTTTATAAAAAGGACCATCACAGTGGGGGCAAAAAGCTACTCCTTTACCGATATAGTCTGTTTCGCCAGGTACATTCAAACGCCGCCAACTAGCTCCGGTAGCGATAATGATAGCCGGGGCGACAAATTTTTCTCCTCCGGTTACCGAAAGAATTTTTTCTTTTCCGGTATGCTCCATTTTTTCCACTTTCCGATGTTCGAACAGATCGATCGGATAATGTTGAAGATGGGTACGCAGATTATCGGCAAGCTGACTACCTGTCGTGTAAGGAATAGAAATCAGATTTTCGATACCCACGGTTTCTTTCACCTGGCCTCCGATACGCTCGGCAATGATGGCTACTTTCAGTCCTTTTCTGGCCGAATAGATGGCTGCCGAAGAGCCTGCCGGACCACCTCCTACGATCAGGACGTCGTATTTCTTTTCCGGGATTTCCTGGCCGGTATTCTCCGAACCGTAGGTCGCCTCCAATTTTTCAAGGAGTTCTCCGAATTCTCCCCGTCCGACGTGTATGAGCTTACCGTCGGCATATACCGAAGGCACTCCCTGTATATGCAGAGCCTCTACTTCGGCTTGATTTATCGCTCCGTCTACCATTTCGTGTTCTATGTTGTCGTTCAGGATAGCCATCAGATTCAAGGCCTGTACAACATCCGGACAATTCGTACATGTTAAGGATACATAGGTAGTTAACCGGATCGGTCCCTTCAAGGCTGCTATACGTTTCTGTAAGTTCCCGTCGGGTATGTTTTTCCCTTTGCCGTCGCTGTTGAGGATGGCCAATAGTAAAGAAGTGAATTCGTGACCGTTCGGTATGCCCCGGAATTTGATCCTCGTTTTTTGTTCATTTTTCAGCAATTCAAATTCCAGCCCCTCTCCTTCTTCCAGCCGGTAATTGATTTTTTCTGAACAAGAGGCGACATCCTCTAATAGTTCGATCAATTCATTCCGGTTTTCGTGTCGGGGATTAAGCCGGATTAAAAAAGTGTATCGGGAATCCAGCGGTGCAAAAATGGTGCGTAACTGGTCTTTTAATGCTGTTTCTAACATAGCGTATATTTTTTCAGAAGATGATAAAGGGTTTCAATGGCAGGCAGACTTTTCAGCAACCGGTCGGACCATTGAAACCCTGAAATTAGTCCGGGATTAAATTTTACCGACTAAGTCGATACTGGGCTTTAAGGTCGCTTCACCTTTTTTCCATTTAGCCGGGCAAACTTCACCGGTATGAGTGGCTACGAATTGAGCCGCTTCAACTTTTCTTAAAAGTTCGTTCGCGTCCCTCCCGATGTTATTGTCATGAATTTCTACAACTTTGATCTGGCCTTCCGGATTCACGACAAAAGTTCCCCGGTAAGCCATTCCTTCTTCCTCGATCATGACTCCGAACGCACGGCTTAAAGCTCCTGTCGGGTCTGCCAACATCGGATATTTGATTTTACGGATGCTTTCAGAAGCATCGTGCCATGCTTTGTGTACAAAGTGAGAGTCTGTGCTTACAGAGTAGATCTCCACACCCATGGCCTGAAATTGTTCGTACTTTTCAGCCATATCGACCAATTCGGTCGGACAAACAAAAGTGAAGTCGGCCGGATAGAAGAAGAAGATTCCCCATTTACCCTTTACATCTTTGTCGGTTACTGTTTTGAATTGACCGTTTTGAAATGCCTGTACACTGAATTCAGGAAGCTGAGAATTGATAATTGTTTGCATAATCTTTATTTTTAAATTGTTATTGTTTTTTCTTTTCGATACAAAAATATATCAATTATGTCGATAAATAAAATATTTTTGATCGATAGTTTCTATGATGATATAGATAAACCGAATGAGTGAAAAAGAACCCTTATCTTTGTTGTGATTTTAAATGAAAGTTATGAGAAAGTATATTTTTGAATTGGAGATGAAAGTCCGGGATTATGAGTGTGATTTGCAGGGGGTGGTGAATAATGCCAATTATCAGCATTATATGGAGCATGCCCGTCATGAGTTTTTGGAGCATGCCGGTGCTAATTTCGGGGAATTACATCAGCAAGGTATCGATGCGATGGTGGCCCGGGTCGAGATCGACTATAAAGTGTCTTTGATCAGCGGGAATCGTTTTTCTGTTAAATTGAATATATCCCGGGAAGGGGCTAAGCTGGTGTTTTTAGAAGATATTTATCGGCTGTCGGATGATAAGTTATGTGCCCGTGGCCGGGTGGAATCGATTTGTGTAAAGGATGGGAAATTGACCCGGGGGGAATTATTCGATGAAATCTTTGCCGATTATTTGAAATAATTTTGAAAAAAAACAGCATTTTGTTTGGAGTGAAAGAAAAAAGCACTACTTTTGTACCCGCAATCGAACAAGATCGCACGGGCGCTTAGCTCAGTTGGTTCAGAGCATCTGGTTTACACCCAGAGGGTCGGGGGTTCGAATCCCTCAGCGCCCACAAAAGGAAGTCAAAAAGGCTTCCTTTCTTTTTTCCCGTAGTTAAAGAGGTGCGATGGGATCGATCGGAAAATCTGTTTTTTTCATGTCATAAGGGGCAAAGTCCCGAATAATCCCTCGGCGTTTTTTACAGTCCGACCGTAACGGGTCATACGGAGATCAGTTCATAATCGAGTGTCCCGACCCCTATTTTTTCTGCGTGTTGAAGTCCGGCCAGCCAATTGGTATCGGGATGGATCAGATGGAATTTATCCGTCCCTTGCAGGTGTTCATGGGGATGAGCTTCCGAGAGTTTATTCCCTCCGATGACAGGGGCTGCAATGACCAGGTCGGCACAGGCTTTATCGAGCGCAACCGGATCGAACGAAGCCAAAATTCCCAGATCCGGAATAATAGCAGCATCATTGTGATTCCAGCAATCACATTCGGGGGATACGTTCATGATAAAGCTGATGTGGAAATGAGGTTTGTCCTTTAGTACGGCCTGTGTGTATTCTGCTATTTTATAATTCAGGCGTTCGGAAGTGTCGCTTTCGCCCATCACGGCGGCATCGTATTGACAAAGTGCCACGCATTGACCACAACCGACACAACGTGAATAATCTATTTCTGCAATATGTTGTGCATCGAAGTGGATGGCTTCGTGGGCACAATGTTTGATGCAGATACCGCATTTCTTACAGTTTTGGCTATCGATAACGGGTTGGGAAGCAGAATGAAGTTCGAGTTTCCCTCCTACACTGGCACATCCCATGCCGAGGTTTTTCAATGCTCCGCCGAATCCAGCCTGTTCATGTCCTTTAAAATGGTTCATCGTGACGATGATATCCGCGTCGGCAATCGCTGCTCCGATTTTCGGAGCCTGACAATATTCTCCCCCGATTTCTATTTCCCTGTACTCCGTCCCTTTAAGTCCGTCGGCAATGATTACCTGGCATTGAGCGGAAATCGGATTGAAACCGTTTTCCATAGCACTTTGCAGATGGTCTACGGCGTTGGCCCGGCGTCCGGAATAAAGCGTGTTACAATCTGTCAGGAAAGGTTTGGCACCTAAAGAGCGTAAAACTTGTACCAGGCGGGCGGCATAATTGGGCCGTATGTAGGCTAGATTTCCGGGTTCTCCGAAATGAATCTTTATTGCTGTAAACTGCTGTTCGAATGAAATATCGGCAATACCTGCTTTTCTGACCAAACGCTCCATTTTATCCAACAGATTGCTGTTGGGGGTGGTCCTCAGGTTGGTGAAATATACTTTGGCTTTGTTCATGATGGTTATTTGTCGGCAGGATAAATGATCCCTGATTGTTTGCGTACTTCATCGATGATTTCAAGCGTGGCGAGCGAATGATCATGACTATTGATCGTCGATTCGCATAGCCTTCTTTCTATCAGATCGATAAATTCCGCTATTTCATAATAATATTCGTTGTGTGAGGCCGGGACCGAAAGATCCTGGATTTGTCCCCCTTTGGGGATAAATTTTACTTCACGGATGGTTTGAATACGATCTAAAATAAAAGTTCCTTTTTCTCCCTGGATTTCTGCAGGTAAAAAGGAATCTGCAATCTTTGAATACAGAACGGTAGCATTCAGGTTTTCGTATTCGAAGTTTACAGCCCCTTGGCCGTCTACTCCTGTCGAAAGTTTCAATCCTGTGGCGCTAATACGTTTAGGGCGGCCGAAAAGGACGACCAGGGGATATACGGTGTAAACTCCTAAATCCATCATAGCCCCGTTCGAAAGTTCGGGATTAAAAGCATTCAATACAATTCCCGCTTTTAATTTGTCATAACGCGAAGAATATTGACAATAGCTGGCAAAATAGCGTCTTAAGCATCCTGCTTCCGCTAAATGCCGGCGAAGT
>ERZ839767.4048-NODE-4048-length-15538-cov-6.800749_pt1 | contig 15538 bp, 12 predicted proteins | sample MGYA00519879_ERZ839767 | MGnify/ENA primary metagenome ERZ839767 (study PRJEB31850, sample SAMEA3708852) | human gut metagenome | biome: human gut; feature: human-associated habitat; material: faeces | place: China | collected 2014 ...
CATTGTGGGCTGGACTACACCGCTATAAACGTAATCTCCTTTTCCCTTTCTTTGCACTTATTTTCGCTTTGCCTAATTTAATAGGTTGTACACTGGATTTTCCAACTCTTGCTTTGATGTGAGATAGCCGGATGTTTCTATTTCCGTCACTGTAGCCTTTTCTTTTCATATAAGTATCAAAGTGTTCTACTGTGATGTGGTTCATTATAACAAAGGGTACTTCACCTTCTGAAAGCAGGAATATACGCAATGTTTCTTCGTGCATTTTTGCATAGTTTTCTCGCCCGTCTTTTTTTAATTCTTCAATTCTTTTTCTAAAGAAGTCTGTGAATGTAGATGTATTCTGTGTAACTTTGTCCGCTTGGATAGCTATAAGCTTTAATTGAGTAGCCGTATATGTGTCATTGTTTTCTATTGCATTTACGCGGTCATTATATTTCTTTAGCTCGAATAAAAGCCGTTTATTCATCATCGCAGCGTCAGTTCTTGCTACAACCTTCCCGTTATACCATTGACTTAAATCGGAAATTTCGTACATGGTTTTGATATACGCCTTTTCTTTCTTTGCTGCAATGCGTACAAAGATGGGGTACATGCCATTTGCAGCTTTTCTTGCTGCTAATACTGTTAATGCTAATTTTGCCATAACTACTAAAATTTTCGACACCCTTTTCGACACCCTTTTTGCTCCACGGGTGAAAATCGTGCCGTTTTTTTTAATAGCTTTAGGCTATTTTGAGAAAAGAAAAAAGACTGATATTCAGTGTTTTAAATATCAGTCTTTGAGTGAGCCGCTAGCCAGACTTGAACTGGCGACCTACGCGTTACGAATGCGTTGCTCTACCAACTGAGCTATAGCGGCAATAAGCTTTTGTTTACGGGGTGCAAAGGTACATCTTTATTTGAAAAGGCAAAAAGAATCTCTGTTTTTTTTAGAAATATTTTAGTGGGATAATTTTCTATTTGAATGTCTTGAACTTTATTGCCATAAAAATTGGATAATAAAACGAAAAGAAGCATCTTTGTCGTAGGTCCTATAGCAAATAAGTCTGATACTGATTATGAATTTAAGAATCTATTATAAATATCTTTCTTCACGCATAGCGTCCAAATGGACGGTGTTGTTGGTAGATGTAATTATCGTTGTGATTTCCATGCTTTCTGCATGTTTTTTGCAATATAGGCTTTCGTCCGTATCTTATGAAATTTCTTTGTATGTATGGCTGACCATTTTGGCTGTCTTGTGTAATATCTGTTTCTTTCATATTCTCCGTACTTATGTGGGTGTTATCCGTTTTTCCTCTTTTGTAGATATTTATCGTGTGTTTTGGAGTCTTACGATAAGCTATGCTGTACTGTTTTTAGGGAATTACTGTTGGTCTGTTTCGGGGCTTGGAGAAACTTTGCCGAACAGCATTCTGTTTATAGCATATATGTTCACCTTCTCTCTGATGGCTTGTATGCGCATTGCTGTGAAGATGCTTTATGAAGCTATTGCTTTTGATGCACGTCATTGCGTGAATGTTTTTATTTATGGATTCCATGGGACTGGAGTCTATGTTGCAAAATCCTTGAGAGTTAGTCGTAATAATCATTATCGCCTGCGTGGCTTTATTTCGGACGAACCTGATATGATAGGTAAACATACGATGGGATGCAGGGTATATCCCAATGATGAGCAGCTGTTTGACCGTCTAAAGAAAAAGAAAGTGGATACAATCATTATCTCTCCAAGCAAGGTGTCGGATTTGGAAAATTCCGGAATGCTGGATAAACTGTTCTCTCATGATATTCATGTAATGACCGTTCCTCCCTTAAGCGATTGTATGGACGATGGACTGATAAAGGACATTCAAATAGAAGATTGGCTCCGTAGAGAACCGGTACAAGTTGACGTGCGTAAAATTACGGCCCATATCGAGGGGCGTAGAGTAATGGTTACGGGAGCGGCGGGAGCTGTAGGAAGGGAAATCGTCCGCCAGTTGGCTACACTGAATCCTTATCAGTTGATTCTGGTAGATCAGGCAGAATCCCCATTGTATGATGTACAGTTGGAATTGTCTGATCATTGGAAGAATCTGGAGGTCCGTGTATTGGTTGCAGATGTTGCTAACCGTACGCGTTTGGAGGCTATATTTGAAGAAACACGTCCTCAACTTGTTTTTCATTCTGCTGCTTATAAGCATGTACAACTGATGGATGATTTTGTGTCGGAGGCAATTCAAACGAATATATCGGGGACAGTGAATATTGCAGACCTGGCGGTAAAGTATAGAGTGTCCCGTATGGTTATGATATCTGCTGCTAATGCACGTCATCCGGAGAATGCTATGGAATATAGTAAGCGTGTGGCGGAAATATATGTGCAGTCATCTGATTGCAGGTTGAAACGCGACAAAGGGGAAACTGATATGTTCATAGTACGTTTGGGTGAGGTGTATCCGACGAATACTCATTGTTTGATTACCATGTCTGAAGCTTGTATGCTCACCCTGGAAGTGGGAGTCATGGGGGATGGGGGAGAAGTGTACATTGTGGGAGGGCCTGGGGATGGACTTTTGGATTCTGTAATCAGTGAAAAGATAAAGCGTGAAAAGCCATCTGTTGATGATTATGAACATGTGCGGGAAGAAGTGCTGGCCTTGGTGCAATATAGTTATACTGAAAAAAAGGCTATTTTGATTGGACTAATGAAAAAAATAGTGCCAATTTTCCCGCTTTCTTCTACCCAATGAAAAGACGTGAAAGTGACAGCTTTTTAATGCTTTTTCTGAAACTTAGAGGTGGAATAAATGTATATTATAAAAATAATATATTACCTTTGTGCCCGATTTATATTTATTACAAGAACTCAAAAGATTAATCAGAATATCTTATGCGTAGATTAATAACACTATTCTTTTTGGTATTTACTTTGTCAGGGGTAGCTTTTGCTCAGCAGATGTCAGATGATCAGGTTGTTCAGTATGTAAAAAGCGCTCAGCAGATGGGCAAAAATCAAAAGCAGATTACTACTGAATTAATGCGGCGGGGAGTGACAAAGGAACAAGTTGAAAGAATTCAGAAAAAGTATGAAAACTCTAAATCTGGAAGTCCGCAGAGCAATACCCAAGATGAGAAGCGTTCTCGTCAACGTGGTGAAATGAGTGGCGTAGTCAAAGGGCTGCGTACAACTTCGGAAACTTATTCTGCCAGACAAACGGATGTTGCAGGGGATTCTTTACAAATGATGGATAATCGTTCCTTGTTTCAAGAGAAGGAAACAGAGGATCCGACTTCGCAAATTTATGGTCATAATATTTTTACTAACGATAATTTGACTTTCGAACCCAATGTGAATGTTGCTACTCCCGAGAATTATCGTCTGGGGCCTGGTGACGAGGTGATTATTGATGTGTGGGGAGCTTCTGAAACAACGATTCGACAAACAATCTCTCCGGAAGGAAGTATTCTTGTGAATAATTTAGGACCGGTTTATCTGAGTGGCAAAACTGTAAAGGAAGCCAATAATTATTTGAAACAAGAATTTGCCAGAATATATTCCGGAGTAACCGGAAATGTTCCGTCTACCCAAGTTAAACTGACATTAGGAGAAATACGTTCTATTCAAGTAAACGTTATGGGTGAAGTTGTGGTGCCCGGAACTTATACCCTCTCATCATTTGCTTCCGTATTTCATGCTTTATATCGTGCAGGTGGTGTGAACCCGATTGGTAGTTTGCGCAGTATTAAAGTGATTCGCAATGGAAATACAATAGCGGATTTGGATGTTTACGATTTACTTATGAAAGGAAAAATGAAGGATGACATCCGTCTGCAGGATGGTGATGTAATTCTTGTGGATCCTTACCAGTCACTGGTACAGATATTAGGTAAGGTAAAACGTCCGATGTTTTATGAAATGAAACCCACTGAAACCGTAGGTACATTATTGAAGTATTCAGGTGGTTTTACGGGTGATGCTTATAAGAAAGCATTACGTATAATCCGTAAAAGTGGACGTGAGCATCAAATTTATAATGTGGATGAGATGGATTATTCCGTATTCCGCGTAGATGACGGTGATAAGATAACGGTTGATTCCGTTTTACAGCGTTTTGAGAATCGTGTGGAAATCCGCGGTGCTGTATATCGTGAAGGTTTGTATCAGTTGGACGGTACGATGAATACAGTGAAGCAGCTGATTAAGAAAGCGGAAGGACTTCGCGGAGATGCATTCTTAAACCGTGCTATAATCGATCGTGAACTTGAAGACTTGTCGCATGAGGTTATACAAGTAGATGTGAAAGGTTTGCTGAACGGGACGGCTGCAGATATTCCTTTGCAGAAGAATGACATTTTATATATTCCAAGTATTCATGACTTGAAGGAAGAAGCTACACTTACCATTCATGGTGAAGTTGCCAATCCGGGTACATATCTCTATTCTGATAAAATGACAGTAGAGGATTTGGTGTTGCAGGCTGGTGGCTTGTTGGAGGCGGCGGCTACAACAAAGGTTGAAGTTGCACGGCGCATGAAAGATCCGAAGAGTACATCTTTCAGTACTACAGTAGGCCAGAATTTCTCTTTTGATTTGAAAGATGGCTTATTGGTGGGAGAAGGAAGCCAGGATTTCCATCTTGAACCTTTTGATGAAGTTTATATTCGTAAGAGTCCGTCTTATTTTAAACAACAGAATGTTATGGTGGGTGGAGAAGTCCTTTTTAGCGGTAATTATGCACTATCGAAAAAGAATGAACGTTTGAGTGACTTGATAGCTAAGGCTGGTGGAGTAACTCCCGATGCTTATATAAAAGGAGCGCGTCTTATACGTAGGATGACCGAAGAAGAATTCCGCCGTAAGGAAGATGCTCTGCGTATGGCGCAAGCGGGAGGCGGAGATTCCATATCTGTAAAAAGATTGGATTTGTCCGATACCTATTCTGTAGGTATAAATCTGGGAGAGGCCTTGAAAAATCCTGGTTCAGATGCTGATATGGTGCTTCGCGAGGGAGATGTATTATTTGTTCCGGAGTACGTAAGTACAGTGAAAATCAACGGTGCTGTAATGTATCCGAATACAGTTTTATATAAAAAGGGTGAAAGCTTGAAATATTACATCAATCAAGCTGGTGGTTTTGGTAATGATGCCAAGAAACGTAAGGTCTATGTAATATACATGAATGGTACAGTTTCTCGTTTAAAAGCAGGGAACAAGAAAGCCATTGAACCTGGTTGTGAAATAATTGTTCCAAGTAAAGAACAGAAAAAGAAGATGACTACTGCTGAAATTCTGGGAATGGGAAGTACGACAGCTTCTATTGCAGCGATGATTGCGACTATGGTTAATCTCTTTAAGTAATTTGAATTATGAGCGAAGAAAGAATACAAAACATAACCTCTCCACAACCTGAGGAACAAGAAATAGATTTGATAGAACTGGCCCAGAAAGTATGGGCTAGTCGCAAATTGGTTTTTAAGGCGTGTGGTATCGCTGCCCTTGTTGGACTGGTTGTTGCATTTAGTATTCCTAAGGAGTACTCTACAAGTGTGACATTGGCTCCGGAGAGTGGTGGCAAATCTGGTGGTGGAAGTATGGGAGCCCTTGCAGCCATGGCGGGTATCAATTTGGGTACTTCTTCTGGTGAAGATGCTTTGTCACCCGAACTTTATCCTGATATTGTAAGTTCTACTCCTTTTCTGATTGAACTGTTCGATGTTAAAGTCAAGGATCAGAAAGCAAAAGTAGACACGACTTTATATGCTTATTTGAAAGAAGAACAGCGTTCTCCTTGGTGGAGTGCAATTTTCTCCGCTCCTTTTAAGGTGTTAGGATGGACATTGTCTTTGTTTAAGGATGAACCGGAAGAGGGGGATGCAAAGCTGGATCCTTTTCGTCTTACTAGAGATGAGTCTGCCATTGCAGATGCTTTAAGTAAACGTATCTCTGTTTCCGTAGACAAAAAGACAGGTGTGACAACCTTGTCTGTTACTATGCAGGATCCTTTGATATCTGCTTCGCTGACGGATACCGTGATGCATTGCCTGCAGAACTACATCACAGATTATCGGACTAATAAGGCTCGTCATGATTTGGCATTTACCGAAAAACTTTATGGAGAAGCAAAGGCCAGTTATGAGTCTGCCCAGAAGAAATACGCAAATTTTGTAGATGCAAACCAGAATATAATATTGCTGAGTTATCGCGCAGAGCAAGAGCGTTTACAGAATGAAATGAATTTAGCCTATCAAGTATATACACAAGTGTCTCAACAATTGCAGATGGCAAGAGCTAAGGTGCAGGAGATTACACCGGTATATACGGTTGTCCAGCCGGCTACGGTACCTTTGAAGCCTGCAAAGCCCAATAAATTGATGATTTTGATCGGCTTCATGTTCTTGGCAGGTGTCGGCAGTGTGGGATGGATATTATTTGTAAAAGATTTATTAAAGGGATGGAAAAAGCAAACAATATGATGACGGATAATGATATGATGTGCTGGCATGCATTGTACACAGCACCTAAGTCTGAACATAAGTTGATGCAGCGTTTGAATGCTGCGGGATATACTACATATTGCCCGATGCAGGCTGTGTTTGTAAAATGGAAAGGGCATACCCGGAAGGTGATTACCCCTCTTTTTTCCGGATGCTTGTTTGTTGCTGGTAATGTGGCGGAAGTTGCCTCATTGGCTTCCTCGCAGAAGGCTGCTATATTACTAGATAAAGAAGGAAAAAGTTTGTCTATTGAAGCGGGTAAAGCAGAACTTCCTGCCAAGTTTGCTCAATTGCTGAGGTTATGATGAAGCTGATAACAGAAGAGCTGCTGGATACCGTTACTTCACAAGCCAAGGAGAATTCCCGTTTACGTATGAATTATAATTTTCATGCGTCTATGGATGCCCCTATTCATCGGTTGCTGAATGCTTTGGAACCAGGAACTTATCTTCCTCCTCACCGTCATACAGATAAGGAAGAAACTTATCTGGTTTTGCGTGGAAGTCTGCTGGCATTTTTTTATGATGATGCCGGTAATGTAACAGATAAGGTATGCCTCAATCCTTCGGAAGGTAAATATGGTCTGGAGATTCCTTCTAATACGTGGCATAGTATTATTGCCTTGGAGTCAGGCACCGTTATTTTTGAAATTAAAAAAGGCCCATATCAGCCTCTACCCTCAGAGGATTTGGCTTCATGGGCTCCTCAGACTTCTGATGTGGAGGGAATAAAGGCTTTTATGAAGCGGATGTTGGAACTTTAATATTTTTTTGATAAAACAAAGAAGCCTCCCGATATACAATAAAATATCGGGAGGCTTCTTTATGTACCATGTTATTAGTCAAACAGGCTCTTGAACTTCTTGAATATTTTCTCCTTAATCGAAGTGTTTGGCTTGAAGTTATCCGATTCTTCCATCTCCTCCAATGCTCTCTTCTCATCCTTGCTCAGCGTTTCGGGTACATATACGCTGACATTTACTAGCAAATCTCCCGTGCCGTATCCATTCACGTTGGGCAAACCTTTGCCGCGCAGGCGGAGTACTTTTCCCGGTTGCGTACCTGAGTCAATTTTTACTTTCACCTTTCCATCAATCGTGGGAATTTCTACCGCACCACCCAAGGCTGCTGTCGGGAAGCTGAGGAGCAGGTTGTAAATCAAGTCATTTTCATCGCGTATCAGGTTCGGGTCTTGTTCTTCTTCTACAAGAATCAGCAGGTCTCCCGGCATACCGTTGTGCTTGCCTGCATTTCCTTTTCCTCCCATAGAGAGCTGCATACCTTCTGCGACACCTTTCGGGATTTTTACGGTTACTACTTCTTCACCGTATACAATACCTTCACCGGCACATTCCTTACACTTGTTTTTGATGATTTTGCCCTCACCGCCACACGTCGGGCAGGTGGTTCTTGTCTGCATGGTGCCGAGTATGGTTTGCTGGTTACGGATTACCGTGCCGCTGCCGTTACAAGTCGGGCAGGTCTCTGAACCACCGTCACCTTCGGCTCCCGTACCATGACAGTGGGTACAAGGCACGTATTTCTTCAGTTTGAATTTCTTTTCCACGCCGGTAGAGATTTCCTTGAGGTTCAGTTTCACCTTGACACGCAGGTCCGAACCACGGTAACGGCGTTGTTGTTGTGCTCCACCGCCTCCGCCGAAACCTCCAAAACCGCCGAAACCTCCTCCACTGTGTCCGCCAAAGATGTCACCGAACATGGAGAAGATGTCGTCCATGGACATGCCTCCACTGAAGCCGCCGAACGGACCACCATTACCGGCGGCACCACCCAGTCCGGCATGACCGAACTGATCGTAGCGGGCACGCTTGTCCGGATTGCTTAGTACGTCGTATGCCTCTGCCGCTTCCTTGAATTTCTCTTCGGCTGTTTTGTCGCCCGGATTCTTGTCCGGATGATATTGGATGGCTTTCTTGCGATAGGCTTTCTTTATTTCTTCTACCGTTGCTGTCTTTTCGACTTCCAATACTTCGTAGTAATCTCTTTTTTCCATACAGTTTTATGTTATTCTCCGACTACCACTTTGGCATGACGGATCACTTTGTCGTTTAGGATGTAACCGGTTTGTACACAGTCCAGAATTTTGCCTTTCAGTGCTTCATTGGGTGCCGGAATCACGGCGATGGCTTCGTGATAGTCTGTATCGAGCGGTTGTTCCTTTGTCTCTATTACCTTAACGCCGTTTTGTCCCAATACAGACATGAACTTGTTGTAGATAAGTTCAACGCCTTCTTTTACGGCGGCTACGTCGGTGGCTGTCTCCATGTTTTTGAGGGCGCGTTCAAAGTCATCCACAATGGGTAGGATACTGCTGATACTCTTTTCACCACCGTTCAGGATGAGTTCTGCTTTCTCCTTCATGGTACGTTTGCGGTAATTGTCAAACTCGGCAGACAAGCGCAGGTATTTGTCCTTCTGCTCTTCAATCTGTTCATTGGCCTTTTCCAGTTCCTGGGCGAGCTTTTCTTCTTCTGTCAGGGGAGCTTCGTTTTCTTGTGAAGTTTCTTGTCCGACAGTTTCTTCGTCACATTCGTTAGGAGTAGCTTGAGTTTTCAGCTCCTCTTCCTGGTTGTTTTCTTTTTCTTTCGGATTCATATTGTTATGCTTATTATTCTTGTAAAATGATTTAGCTTTCATTGCTGTTAAGGGTTTAAGTTAATACGATATTAGTGCTCCAGCAAAAACTTTGCCAAAACGGATATTTTTGCCGAAAACGCTGCAAAGGTAATACTTTTATGTCAGATTGACAGCGCTTCTCTGTGCCTATTCATGGAAAAATAACTATCTTTGCACTCGCAATTCGCAGACTAATAGGTATTAAATAGTAAATTGTAAATAAATAAATCGTAAATATAAAGATGATTACAGTCTCTAATGTCTCAGTACAGTTTGGTAAAAGAGTGTTGTTCAATGACGTAAACTTGAAGTTTACAAGTGGTAACTGTTATGGTATCATCGGTGCCAACGGTGCCGGAAAATCTACTTTTCTGAAAACGATTTCCGGGGAGCTGGACCCTACAACGGGCTCCATCATGCTGGCTCCGGGAGAGAGTCTTTCCGTTTTGAGCCAGGACCACTTTAAGTGGGATGCTTTTACGGTGATGGACACGGTGATGATGGGACACACGGTGTTGTGGGATATCATGAAGCAGCGTGAAGTGCTGTATGCCAAAGAGGATTTCACAGACGAGGATGGACTGAAGGTTTCCGAATTGGAAGAGAAATTTGCCGAGTTGGACGGCTGGAATGCCGAAAGCGATGCTGCCGCCTTGTTGAGTGGTTTGGGTATCAAGGAAGACAAGCATTATCTGTTGATGGGTGAGTTGAACAACAAGGAAAAGGTGCGTGTCATGCTGGCGCAAGCTCTCTATGGAAATCCTGATAACTTGCTGCTGGACGAGCCTACCAATGACTTGGATATGGAGACCGTGACTTGGCTGGAAGAGTACCTCTCCAACTTTGAGCATACGGTGCTGGTGGTAAGCCACGACCGTCACTTCCTCGACTCCGTTTGTACGCATACGGTGGACATCGACTACGGAAAGATTAACCTCTTTGCCGGTAACTATAGCTTCTGGTACGAGTCCAGCCAGCTGGCGCTCCGTCAGCAGCAGAACCAGAAGGCAAAGGCCGAGGAGAAGAAGAAAGAGCTGGAAGAGTTTATCCGCCGATTCAGTGCCAATGTGGCAAAGAGCAAGCAGACTACCAGCCGCAAGAAGATGTTGGAGAAACTGAATGTAGAAGAAATCAAGCCGTCATCACGTAAGTATCCGGGCATCATCTTTACGCCCGAACGCGAACCGGGTAATCAGATTCTGGAAGTTTCCGGTTTGACGAAAACGCTGGAAGATGGTACGGTGCTGTTCCGCGACGTCAACTTCAACGTAGAGAAGGGAGACAAGATTGTATTCCTTTCGCACGACCCGCGTGCCATGACCGCCCTGTTCGAGATTATCAACGAGAATATGAAACCGGATGCAGGTACTTTCAACTGGGGTGTGACTATTACCACCGCTTACCTGCCGCTGGACAATACTGCATTCTTTAATACAGACCTGAATCTGGTGGACTGGTTGAGCCAGTTCGGTGAAGGCAATGAAGTCTATATGAAGAGCTTCCTGGGACGTATGCTGTTCTCCGGCGAGGAGGTGCTGAAGAAAGCAAGCGTATTGTCGGGAGGTGAGAAGATGCGTTGCATGATTGCACGTATGCAGCTGCGCAATGCCAATTGCTTGATTCTGGATACACCTACCAATCACCTCGACTTGGAGTCTATCCAGGCATTCAACAATAATCTAAAGACCTATAAAGGCAATATCCTTTTCTCATCCCACGACCACGAGTTCATTCAGACGGTTGCCAACCGTATCATCGAATTGACTCCGAACGGTATTATCGACAAGATGATGGAGTATGACGAATACATCACTTCAGACCACATCAAGGAGTTGCGTGCACGTATGTACGCAACAAAGTGATAACGGAAGCTAAGGACTAAATAAGCATATTTTAAATCGTTCCATCATGAGGAAAAAATCGTTCCACCATGGTGGAACGATTTTTTCACCACGGTGGAACAATATTTCTGCCATGATGGAACGATTCTTCTTTCATATCTTTTTTGTTTAATAAAGGCTTGTGCGATATTGAAAAAAAGAAGAAGGTGTGTTAGAATGATTTTTAGCTATCATTCTGACACACCTTCTTTTGCTATTAAAAGAGTCTCTTTGTTCTTATTAAGGCGGGGAATAGTCTGAGTTATTGTTTCTCCTTATATATAATTTTGCCTTGGCTTTCGCCGAAAAGGTTGTCGCCCAGCGTGGTAATCTTATTCCCCGTGGCAAGCACATAGCGCAGGTTGTCGCATCCCATAAATGCTCCGTACTCAATGGCGGTTACACTAGCAGGAAGCACCAGCGTGCCGCACAAACGACCGCAGCCACTGAATGCACGCTGTCCGATGCTTCTAAGCTCTTGCGGGAGCCGTACGTTCAGCAGATACTTCTTTTGGGTGAAAGTATAGTCGGGAATTGCAGTGGCATTACTGTTGGTCATGTCGATGGAAACCAGATTGGGCATATAGTCGCGTATCAATGTGAAGTCGGCTTCGTCCATTTTTCCTTCAACGGTCAGAAAGTTAACGTCTTTGGGCTGAAATCCGGCTCTTAACAGTTCGCTGGCAAGGCTGCCCATTTTACCAATCTGCACATTTACTGTCAGTGGTTCTCCTTCAATGAATGCAAAGGTTTCCCATTTCTTTTTGGTACGATAGGAGTCACTGCATCCCAATGGAACAAATATGGCTGTAACGCTATCGGCCAATGCTTCGGACAACAGATTGGGAGCCGTTTTCTTCCGTATCTGGCATATCTTGAGATTTTTGCATCCCTTAAAGGCAGCATCTTCGATGTTCTTGGTCTTGTCGGAAAGGATAATCCTGGTCAGCGTCTCCTTACCTACAAATGTACTGTCGTCCATTTGCTTGCAGAAGGCATATGCCGGAATGCAATTGGCAGGATATACATAAAAACGGTTTGGATAAGTCCCGTTCTTGCCTGCATACATGCTGATGGAGGCATTGGAAATGTCCAGCAGTTGCAGGTTTTTGAATTCATCCCGTAGATGCCTGAAATCTACGGCATTCAGCTTGCCCTGCAGGGTCAGTTGGGTGATTTCATTGGCTTCCGCTTCTGTCATCAGTTCCACCAGGGTACCAGGTTTGGCCACGTAGTATCTTTTGGATTTTTGTGCCGAGGCATTCAGCATTAACGCCAGTCCGGCAACGGCTAAAAGTATTTTTCTAAGTTTCATGTTTGTCGATTCCAGATTGATTTTTCAAATATAAGAAGAAACCGGCAGGAATACATGAAGTTTTTTCTTTTTATTATTATTTTTGTCGGATATTAATCAAAATGAGATACAAATGGAGACGGAAGAAACGGTGAAGGAAGAGTGTGTTGCTGTGAGTAAAACAAAACGTATTTGGCTGGCATTCGTTGATATAGTACTGTTTACTGTACTTTTTGTGATTTTTCTGTTTTTGTTTGCCATACCTTTTGCGATTGCTTTCCCTGAGTTGAAGACACAAGCTGGTGGGATGAGCGTCTATTTAATGATGTTGAATGAAGTCTTGATGTTGGCCAGTGGGCTTATTGCCGCTTGTATGGTGCTGGGCTTCAGGAAGCTTCCTTTTTCGGGCTTGGGCTTGTCTTTGAAGGGATGGGGCAGAAGCCTGCTGAACGGAGCTTTGTTTGTCGTGTTCTTGTATGTAGTTGGTTTTGGCTTGTCTTTATTGTTGGGGGCTGTGGAAGTGGCAGGGGTCTTGTTTTCTCCCATTTCGTTGTTGTCGAGTCTTTTGCTTTATTTTTTAGTGGCAGTTACGGAAGAAGTTATTGGACGCGGTTTCATTTTAGGGCGTATGCTGGATGGAGGCGTCAATAAGTTTGTGGCATTGCTTATCTCTGCGGTGTTATTTTCGTTGATGCATCTTTTCAATCCCAGCTTTGCCTTCGTCCCGTTTTTGAATATCATGCTGGCGGGTTGTTTCTTGGGAGCTTCCTATATATACACGCGCAACCTCTGTTTCCCCATTGCCTTGCATTGGTTCTGGAACTGGATTCAAGGTTCTGTTTTGGGATATAAAGTCAGTGGAAATGAATTTAGCAATGAGAATCTGCTGATTCTTCACTTTCCGGAAGAAAATCTGATAAATGGAGGAACTTTCGGGTTCGAAGGCTCTATTCTGTGTTCACTACTTTTAGTGCTTGGTACAGTAATTATCTTAAGACACTATTATAAGGGATTAGTGATTAGGGATTAATGATTAATACAGAAACCATTAACCACTAACCATTAATCATTAATCCCTAATCACTAATTCTGTTCCACTCCTTTCATTGTCAGCTGTATGCGTTTCCGGTCCATATCTATGCTGAGTACCTTTACGCGTATATGTTGATGAATGGACACTACTTCATTAGGGTCTGATATGAATCTGTCGGCGAGTTGGGAGAGGTGTACCAGTCCGTTTTCCTTGATGCCTATATCGACAAATGCGCCGAAGTTGGTGATGTTTCCTACGATGCCGGGCAATTCCATGCCTTCGCGCAGGTCGTTGATGGTGCGCACGTTCTTATCAAATTCAAATATTTTTATCGGTCCGCGTGGGTCACGTCCGGGCTTGTCCAGCTCTTGCAGGATGTCTTTCAGTGTCGGCATGCCCACGGTGGGGGAGAGGTAGCGTTCCGGATTAATCTTCAGACGCAGCTCCCGGCTGGCTATCAGCTCGGCTACGCTGCAATCCAAGTCCTTTGCCATCTGTTCTACGATGCAATAGCTTTCCGGGTGTACGGCAGTATTGTCCAGCGGATTCTTTGCCTGCGGAATGCGTAGGAAGCCGGCACATTGCTCAAACGCCTTGGCACCCATACGAGGTACTTTCATCAGTTCCTTGCGCGAGGTGAAGGCACCGTTTTCGGTACGATAGTTCACAATGTTCTGTGCCAGCTGCGGACCCAATCCCGAGATGTAGGTCAGCAGATGGCTGCTTGCGGTGTTCAGGTTGACACCTACCAGGTTTACACAGTTTTCTACGGTCTGGTCCAGTGATTTTTTCAGCTTGGTTTGGTCCACATCATGCTGGTATTGCCCCACACCAATAGATTTCGGGTCAATCTTTACCAACTCTGCCAGCGGGTCCATCAGTCGTCTGCCTATGGACACAGCACCGCGTACGGTGACGTCGTAGTCGGGAAACTCGTCCCGTGCAATTTTAGAGGCCGAATAGATGGAAGCTCCCTGCTCGCTGACGATGAATATCTGTATGTCTCGGTTGAAGCGCTGATGTTTCAAGAACTCCTCCGTCTCGCGGCTGGCAGTTCCGTTACCTATGGCAACGGCATCTATCTTATAAGACTCTATCATCATTTGCAGCTTGGCAAATGCCTCTTTCTGCTTGCTGACCGGAGGGTGGGGGTAGATGTTCTCATTGTGGAGCAGATTTCCTTGTGCATCGAGGCACACAACTTTACAACCCGTACGAAATCCGGGGTCTATACCCATCACACGCTTTTGCCCCAGTGGTGAAGCCAGCAACAACTGACGGAGGTTTTCGGCAAATACCTTGATGGCTTCCTCATCAGCACGTTCCTTACTTTGCGTGGCAAATTCCGTCTCTATGGATGGCTTCAATAGGCGTTTGTAGGAATCCTGCACGGCTTCTGCCACTTGCTGTCCGCAGGGGTTGTTGCTCCGCACGAATTGGCGTTCCAGCCGTTCCACGCACTCCTCATCGTCCGGGCTGATGCTGACTTTCAGCAGGCCTTCCGCTTCGGCACGCCGGATGGCGAGCAGGCGGTGGGAGTTGCATCGCTTCAACGATTCGGAGCAGTCGAAGTAGTCACGGTATTTGGTCGCTTCCTCTTCTTTGCCTTTCACTACTTTGGCGGTCAGTATGCCTTGGCGGGCAAATGCGTTGCGCACGCTGTTTCGGGCACGTTCGTCTTCGCTAACATGCTCGGCTATGATGTCACGGGCACCTTTCAGTGCATCTTCCACGTTCTTCACGTCTCCTTTCACGTAATTGGCGGCGCGTTCCTCCGGATGAGGATCACGTTGCAGCATCAGCAGGGTGGCGAGGGGTTCCAGTCCTTTTTGACGGGCTGCTTCGGCACGTGTTTTCCGTTTGGGCTTGTAGGGGAGGTAGATGTCCTCCAGTAGGGTATTGTCCCAAGTCTCCTCGATGCGCTTCTGAAGTTCGGCGGTCAGTTTGCCTTGTTCCTGTATGGTGTTGAGGATGGTTTCTTTACGTTTGGCTGTTTCGCTCAGCTTTTCGTAATGGGTCTTTATGGATTCAATCTGCACTTCGTCCAGTCCTCCCGTCACTTCTTTTCGGTAGCGGCTGATGAAGGGGATGGTGGCACCATCGTTCAGCAATCCGAGGGTCTGTACTATTTGTTTCTCTGATATGCCGAGGGCGGCAGATATCATGCGGTGGAAATGTTGTATCATCGGTTCTCTCTTTTTATAATGGATGCCAA
>ERZ839767.4052-NODE-4052-length-15532-cov-25.710344_pt1 | contig 15532 bp, 13 predicted proteins | sample MGYA00519879_ERZ839767 | MGnify/ENA primary metagenome ERZ839767 (study PRJEB31850, sample SAMEA3708852) | human gut metagenome | biome: human gut; feature: human-associated habitat; material: faeces | place: China | collected 2014 ...
CACGAAGGTATGGGAAAGAAACATGCTAGTCAATACGCCAATTTTGGATGGTTACGTGCAGGGAGAGCCTTTGCGGCTACAAGTTGGATGGCTGTGTTTTCTTTCATAGCTTTTTCTTCTTGATGATTAGTAATTTGTTTTTGTATGAGTACTGTTCATTATTTGAATAGCGAACAGATACCCTTTACTGCGTGAGAACTGACAATGCTTCCGCCGACACCGCCGATGAATCCGCCTATCGCTGTGCCTATACCAGGACAAACCATGGTTCCAATAGCTGCTCCTGCTGTGGCACCAGCATATCCTCCACCGATGCTGGCTGTATTGGTTGCAGCGTTCTTACAAAATTCACCTTTTGACATTTTTCCTCTACAGACCTTTATTGCATCGGGAACTGTCTGTACGGCGAGCATGATGCCGCCAGTTACCATGTTGGTTCTCATGCCTTTTGCAAGCACATTCTTGGCCGTCTGATTGACTACCTGTTTACCAACAAGAGCTGATGCTGTCTTCTCTACCACTTTCTTCCCGATCTCTGTTTTACATACTGTATCCAAAACAGTTCGGGATGCATGGGTGGCCGATGCTGCCATGCTACGACCCACAGGGGTACGGAGCAACTGTTGTGTGCCGACTCCTACAATTAGGGAAGTTCCCCCACTTTTAGCAGCTTGAACGGATGCTTGCTTTAAGGCTTCTTTGTGGGACATGCCAGCACGTACACCATTGGCGTAAGAAACAACGAATGATATACCACAAGTAAGTCCGCATGTAACAGCCTGTGTCTTTATGTCAAACTTGATGGAGTCAACGGTTCCTGCTTTTGCGATGTTTTTGGCTTGCTGGTAAGTGCAATTACCTTTTACAACCATGTCTTTCGCTACTGCCGGATCGGAAACACCTTGCACCTGGCCATTCCGAATTTTCTCTGCCATAATCTTGACAGCCTCCTCGTATTGGTCTTTAGGTACCTCAAGTTTCATACCGTTGTAACGGTAGCTTCCATCTTGGAAAGCTGCATTGACAGACTCCCGTGCAGAGGCGCAGTATTTCGTCTGGATTTCCACACCATTGACGATACGGTCGGCCCCATTGCGACTGTTGTCCTTGCCAACTTGATCTACATGTTTGCCTCTCAAGCGGTCTGCCATGGCATTGGCATCCTCGGCAGCCCATCCGTGCCCTTGTTTATTACGGTACTGAGTGTACTGCATGTATGAGTTTGTAGACTGGGTGCTACTTGCTGCAGATGCGCCGTTAACTGTACTGTTGTTCACTTGCTTCTTCATAGTTCTTCGAAGTAAAGTGTTTTAGAGGTTATAGCATCTTCGGACTAAGCCTCTTGATGACCGGCCTTCACTCATTATCAGGTTGTCGGTATGAATAATAAATATAAAATAATGGTACAATTTGTCTCTTCTTTACTTTTGCGTACACTTACTAAAGGCAATATACTAATCCTCAATCTTTCAAAGAACGCTTTCTTGTTGTTTGACAATGCAAAGCTATGAGTATTTTTTTTATGACAAAAAACAATTAGATATAATAATAGTTCCTAATGGTAGGTACTATTTATAGTATGTTAAATTGAATCATTATTAGAATTCTTTTGATAGTGCATGTTCATCTTGGTTATACGTTGTGCAATTTCATCTCTTACTTCTGGGGGGTTAATAATTTCAAGATCGCTACCCATCTGAAGTATCCTACCAAAAAACTCATTATTTGGACGTAGTGTCATCGTAACCTCACCAAAACCTAAATTATCGTTGTATTCCATGACCGTTTCTTGAGAACTATGTATAGGTTTAGTTGTTATTAGACCAAACATATATTTGCCATATATCCGAAGCGTAATAGTGTATAACTTCATGCCTTTGGTTTTAGTAGTACCTAGAATGTCATTGAAATAATCAGGGTATTTAATCTTGTCTGATTCTTTGAAGTTAATTCCCTCTTTTAAGATTTTAGGTTCCTCATCGATTCTGTCCAACGGGATATTATATCCCTCAATTACATTGATCTTTCCTGTCTCTGCATTTGTCTTTTCTGCTATTCCAAAAATATGCCATCGATCATTAAACTCTTTCAGAAAATGAGGGTGGAATATAACAACTGATTGTACCTGAAATTTTTCGTAATAGGAGATTTGCAAAACCTTCTTATCACGTATGCATTCATAAATAAAGGGAAGCCATTCAATGTTTTTGTGCCTTCGTGATGCTGAAGTTCCGATAATCTCTTTCCCGTTACTTTTTCTTTTCTTAATTTGAAAGATATCTAATGTGCCAGCAAAGAAATATTCTATCCATGAAATCGGGAAAAAGCCAGCGGAATCCTGACAAAATTGAAAGTATTCGTTGAGATCCTTCTTATATTTTGCTTCATTTGCTGCAGCAACCATCTCTGATAGTGGATCATCAATTTTCCCAGTATAGCAAAATTCACGGGCTCTAAGATTACCTCGTTCTTGAATACTATTTTCTTCAATTTTATTAATCATCTCTCGAATGAGACAAAAAGCTTTTTTCATTTCACCATATCCTTCACATTTTGTTAAAGTGAAAGGAAGTTTTGCTGGTGTATCATATGATAGGAAATCTGCCATTACATCTGCATTGGAAAACCACAAGCGACTTATAAGTCGCTTGTAGATAATCAACGAGAACTGTGATTTATAACTTCCTCCTTCGAAAGGGTTAATCATATACTTTAATTACTTTAGTTATTGTTATTTTCTTTGTGATAAGCAAAAATTCTGTTTTATAAGATGAAAACTATAAAACAGAATTTTTTTCTTATTCTTCACATGCAGGCCTAATATTAATAGCATAATACCAAGGGTCTTGGGGCCTAAGTTTATGTGTTCGAACTTTGACTTCGAATATTACTTCTTCAAAATCTCTATAATCATATTCTCGAGGTGAGCAATTAATTGCGTAACCATTATCTTTATCGATTGTGCATGGCCCTTTTTCGCCTTTCACTTTACCATTTATTAGATCTATTTTACCGTGTGATATTTCACCATTTTGATACTTTGTATTATTAATATTTTCTGTGAGGTTATTATCGTCCTTCTCTTTATTAACTTTTTGTCTCTTTGGATTTGAAGTGGATTTCCCAAGATCTATAAAACCAACTTGCTTTATATTAATTGAAGATGGACTTGGAGCTTCTTCTAAATTAATCTCTTCAACTAAATCTTCGGCAGGAAGATAAGATTCCCCAAGTTCTTCAAAAGATATTTCTTTTTCTTCTTGCATATTCATATATAAACCAGTCAATTCATTATCTGAATCTGGGCGGAAATCATATAAACCTGGACCACTATAAGAAAATCCTAGTGTGCCTTTTAATGTTTGACCTTCATCATGAAGTATATCGAATCCTTTAGCATTAAATGAAACCTCAATACCACATTTCATCTTCAATATCCCCTTGTTGTTTCTGATGTTATGGATAACGCCTGTGACAGTGCAAGCGTCAGTATTTTTCCTATTTTTATCAACAATGCAATGTATATCCTCTTTTTCGCCAAGATAATATAGTTCTTTGACTGTGCCTTTATCAAATTTTCTTGCTAATTCTTCTGATTTGCGAAAATACATCATGGCTAATTGGGATAACTCTTTATTAGGAACTCCCGCTAGTATTGATTTTGCACAATAGCATATCGCCAGATAGAAGCAGGCATTTAAATAGCCCCAACCAACTTGATTCTCGTCAACGAATTGTCTTTCCCATTCTTTAAGTAAGTCTATGGCTTCGTCAATTGAAAATTCATCTGGCCCATAGAGCTTTAAGAGAAATAAGGTTTCATAACTTTTGATATCACCTTGATTTTTTTGATACTCAAGAACATTCTCTATTTCTATTCTTTCTGATTTTGTTAAATTGGAATAAGCTCGTCTTGTGTCTTTTGACGATTTTTTGCTATACACAATAGACTTGACCAGTAAATTTCCATAAAGAGACTTTTTGTCCTTTGAAGCGGCTTTATACATTGTACGATAGCGTTGGATAGCTTCAAAGTTTTGCCCTACAACATTCTGATGGAATAAACGAACTGATTCGTAAATAGGATACGAACTCATGATTTGGGTTAATCCGTCATCTTTGAATGCATAGCAAATCTGTTCAAACAAATCTAATACTGTCCCAAGCTTTTCCGTATAGTCTGAATATATGGAGTTTGTTTCGCAGAATGAATAATCGTTATATCCAAGAATCTTTTGACCAAGCAATATACTTTCCTTAAATAACTGACTTTCTGCAGCATATCCATACGGACTTGCTGGACTTAACTTAATACTACGTTCAAAAGCTTCATATGCTTCTTGAGTCCAATCGTGAAGACAATCTTCCATCTCTTGACAATTAACATCATTAGGATTAGACTGCATTTCTATGTCAAATGATTTGGATAAAGCACTAATTTTTCTTCTAAGTAACATGCCTTGCATATGGTGCAAATCTGCATCATCTGGATTTATGTCAAATGCTAAGTTGAGATTTTCTTGTGCATCAGAAAATAAACGATCGTCAACTTGTATACCTTTAAGTATAGAAGCTTTCTCATAAAGAAATCTTGCATAATGTCCTCTGAAAATTGAATCATGAGGGAATGCTTCAACTAAAGTTTTGAATAATGATTCGGAACGCTCTATGTCATCCATGTCTTTGATTAATAGTGAAAATTTATTCTTAATATTATTCTTACTATCTTCAATCGCACGGTAATCAGCATTTTTTCTAATAATGAAAACACTATAAAGCATGTCTTTATCATCAGATCCAAGTTCTCCCGCGTTTTTGCAGAAATTAATGATATCCTTGGCTATTTCTGGAATTCCAAGTTCCCAATTATTTTTGTAGGCTTTAAGTATAAATTCAGAAAATCTATTATATCGAGGTCTCCAAACTCCAGTTGCTTTACCATCATCGGTAATTTCTTCAATTAGAAGCTTAGATATGGCATTCCATTGTTCTGTGTAGGAACGAAGAGATAAATGATATTCGTCTTTCCATAGAGACTTTAATAACGTTTGATTTACTCCAAAATCAGAATACTTAAAAATAAAGCCAACATAGGCACAGAATTTACGTAAGTTTTCAGGTAATTCATCCATCCATTCACTTACATAAGTTGATAAATTGGCACTTGTCTCTTTATCTTTGAGCATAAGAGGAAAATCTACGACTTCAAGGTTAATGTTATTATTAAATGCCTTTTCAAGTAAAGTTTTCTCAAGACCTAAAGATATATATTTGTCCTTAAAACGCTTTAGTTCATCTGCCTTAAGATAAGAATCTAGTAGTACAACATTTTCTTTTTGCGTATGATATCTTCCTGTATAAGGCTCAACATAAAAGAATAATACTTTTTTCCCTGCTTTAGATATTCGTTGAACAAGGCTTTCAAATTTGTCTTTTGCGACAAGTTTTGACTCTACTATTGCTAAAATAGTTGAATTTTCAGTTTGTTCAGATAGTTGGCAGAGGTATTGTTCTGTGAGTCTAATGTTGCTGCAATTCTTAATATCAATAACTGTACATGAGATGGAACCAATCTCATCTTCCTTCCTTATATCATATGCAAGTCTGCGAGCTAGAGTTGAAGCACCGCTTCCTGGCCTATGCCGTAACGTAAATATTTGTGTTCGTCTAGTCGTTCTAATAATCTCGGAAATTCTTTGTTTTACAACACGATAAATATCTCGTATAACGTCATATTGATTGTCGAGTTCCTCCCATGTAATTTCAGCACCAGAATAGAAATCCCATAATCTTTCTTCAGAAGATCCTCTTGAAGGACCAATAAAATCTATGCCAGCAGCTTTATAGCGTTCTCTGGATTCTGATAAATCAAGTTTGTTGTGAATTATTAGTTTATTCTTTGAAATAGTATGCAAATCATTTCGTAAATCTTTAATATGGTCTATGAACTCCGAGAATGTAGCAGACACAAAGTATATAGGGATTTCAAAGTCTTCCGACCAAGAAGTAAGTGTCTCAATATAATCTTTATCTTTTGTAAATGAGATTATTTTACAACGATTTGCAACAGATTCCCATGACCCAAATATATCTTCTAGCTTATCGTATAATCTCTGTGCTAATTTGGGGAAATTATCACAAAAATCAATGATTATGTAATCGTTGGTTTTACCTGTTTTTACTATTCTAGAAAAAGTACTTAAAAATAATCTGGGGGTCTCACGTAGTGCTTTTTTGTCATCAAATACTCCGAGATCTAATCTACCCTTGGCAAATAACCAATTGGTTAAGTTAGAAGTTCCAGACACCTCACTGAGGTTGTCGGTAATTATTCTGGTGGATGATTTTACTTCAGATGGCGCATTTTCATACAAGCCATCTAAAGTTTTTGCGTTTAAATCTACGATAAAATTCCAGTGTATTCTAAAAAAATTAATTAGTTGTTCTTTACTTAAATTATTATTCTGTTTATCAACAACTACCTCGGGAAGAATTATGACATTTTCTACCCCTGGAGTTTGTTTCATTTTATTGGATAGTTCATCAAAAACTAGAAAATCGTTGTTAGTCTTTAATGTTAGCTCTGATGTAGAATCTTGAAATACAACATTGGGTACCGGAGTGCTTAACTCTGATAGAAATTCATTTGTTTCGTTTGATAAAAATTTTCGTAAGTCACTAAATACTTTTGGCATAAATGTTGCTAAGCTTCTTGCTTCTGTTTCTAAATTAATATCTGATAGGCCGTCATGGCTTCCTGTTTCGCTGCAACTACCAAAGAACGTTGCTAGACTCTTGAAATCACTGTCAATTGTCTTTTTTGTACGCTCAATTTTCTTTTGTGATGTGTATAATGCCAATGCAGATCCTTTTGCATGATATATAGCTTGTTGAGCTAGTGTTGCTAACATGGAATTTTGTACATCTTTACCCGCAGATGTTTTTATAGTTGTAGTACATTCTTTAAAATTAACTTCAATATATTTTTGTCCCGCAAATAGCTGTTCCGCCAACTGAAGGTCAACTAAATCGTATACAACAAGTTTACAGAAAGCTTCAATTGCCGGGCGGATATTTCGAAAAAATCCAACCAATTCACCGCTATTATATTTCTCTATTGCTTCGTTGTAATCACGTTTCAATCTTTGCTTGGTATTTTCCATATTTCATATTTGTTTTTAAATTTATCTTAATAAAGGCTTGCTGTTTTTGCATTAAAATTGAATTCAAGCCGGCAATACAAATAGCATCAATTCTTTGTAAGTTAATGATTTATATTTTCCCGTTTAGAGTCATATAACCAAATCTTTTTCTCGGTCTAGAGTTCAATATTTTCTGAAAGCACATTACCTATCCATGTGTTATATCTCTGGAAGCCGTACATTTTGAGAATTATTCCCAAATCAATCCATGAGTATTCTCGTTGATTCTTCTTTCCCATTAATGGTATGGTTTTGCAAAGTAAACAAAAACTTTTAGTTTACTTGCTATTTCTTCGTAAAAACTGTTTTTTTATAGTATATGCTTGATTAATAATATGTTTAAATACATTTGATGTTGCTTCCATTAGTCGTTTAGCCTCCTTCCACTAAGAAACCTTATCCAAACCAGTCCTGTAGCCCAATCATCTATAAAACAATACATCTTTGTGATTTTTACCAATAATCTTATCAATCACCAAAGCGCACTTTCTCGTCAACAATTTTAGATCGTTCATATGTATGTAAACACAGTTCTTTATGAACCGCAAATTGGTTATTCCCCGAAGTATTGACATATTGTCTAATATGTAACCGTTTCCAGTCCCCTTTAGTGTATACTCCCTATTATTTCCTCAAAGCTGTAATCCATTCTTAGGAGTATGTCAACCTTAACTCTTAAGTTATCTGAAACTTCACACTTTTTACAATCTTCTTAATATTTCAACAATTACTTGATAATAATTCGGATCTTCCGCATACCCAATATCTTCAAGCCAAAGCAAATAGTTACCACCTTTATACTTGTATTGAACTTTAGTATAATAGGCACGTACACTTTCCGTCCAATGATTGAATTCATAGTATTTTCCTGTACGTGGATTGGTAAGCCCGAAAAGATTATGCTTATTCCGGCATACTGACGAACGGAACCATCCGGTCTCCAGTATAGCCTGGGCCAATACTATTTTGGGATATAGGATTCCGTTTCTTATGATTTCTTTATAAAGGTTGGGGATAGTAAGTTCAGGAAGATTGTTTTCTGATTTAGTAATATCATCTGTTTTCTTTTGCAGTTCTGTTTTCAGGGATGTTTTCCTGTCACTATTCCGGCTGTTATCATCCAATTTCTTCTGATTGTCCGGTCCGACAGTCAGGGTATCCTTTGCCATCATCTTATTCTTTTTCCCTTCTGTAACATCCTTTGTTGCACGGTTATAAGACTCTTTTCGTCTTTCTGTTGGCAAAATTTCCGAATCTCTGGTTATCGTATAGAACTGTGCCGATACGCTTACCGGCAACAGCATCAGAAGCAATGAAATCAGAATAGTGTTGCGCATTTCTTTTTCAGGGGATTGCCGTGAATACATTTGTGGCATTCAGGCGGTTAGAACCGCAAATATAACAGCTTAATTATAGTAATATGGAAATGCACAACAGAAATCAGTCCGATTTGTTGCCATACGAAAAACTGGCAATACTGGGTATCGACCGTGAAAAAGCGGACAGCTTGCCCATGGAAGTGAAGGAGAAGCTGATGGCAGGTGAAGTGACCCCCATCATGCAGGTATCCATCAACGCAAGGAACGGCAGCATCATCACCATGCCGATGAAGCTTCAGATGACTACAGACAAAAACGGTGCTCCGGCTCTTATTGCCTATCCGGTACGTGCCGAACTGGACCGGGAACGCAACAAGGTTCTCAATCTCACTCAGCAGGAGGCTGAACGCCTGGCCAGAGGTGAGGTAATTCAGAAGGCGATCAATGTGAACGGTGAAAAGACTCAGCAATATCTGCAGCTTGATCCGGAAACAAAATCCGTCATTCACAGGCGTGTCACAGACATCAAGCTGGAGCAACGTCTGAAGGACATGGAGAAGGTAAACGACATTGAACTGGGTATGCAGCAGAAGCAGCAGGTACGGGAGGGAAAACCGGTTGAACTGAATGTAGGCGGTGAGAAGGTTTCGGTCGGCATTGACCTGAAAGAGCAGCAGGGATTTAAGCTTATCAAGGGTGACATGAAGGAATGGGAAAGGCAGCAGAAGCTCCGCTATGATGAGATTCATCCTGAATACCTTGGCCTTGTCATGACTGACAAGAACCGTTGGGAGTATCAGAAGGTGGTGGACAGACAGTCCGTGGAGCGTGCCATTTCACTCTCTCCATCCCGGAAGGAAACAAAAGCAAACAGCCTTAAACTCTAATACTGATTCCTATGGCCCAAAAGACAGATTCAGATAATGATAACGGTATCATACGGCAGTTCAACGAACTGAAGAAGAAGCATCCGGATGCCATGCTGCTGTTCAGACGGAACAGTTTCTATGAACTCTATAAGCAGGATGCCGTCAAGGCTGCCGCAGTGCTTGCCATCGAGATTGCAGACAGGATGCTGCCTGACTACAAGAAACCTGTAAAGGTTGCATCATTCCCACAATCGGCACTTGACGTTTATCTGCCCAGACTGATACGTTCCGGAATAAGGGTTGCAATCTGTGATGCACTGGACAGTCCTTTGAAGAAGAAGGCCGGACAGGACAAGGCTGAGAATAATGACAGAACCATTCAAAACAATACAGATATGGGAAAGAAGAAAAAGGAACAGGGTATGCAGGAAGCTCCTGACAGAACAGTGGAGAACACTGTTGATGTAAAACCTGCAAGGGAAAAGAAGTCGAAGGCCAAAGCCGAAACTAAAGCTGAGACCGGGACGGATAATGAAGTAAAGACCGAAAAGAAGGACGGACAGAAAACGGAGAAAGCCCAGGAACGAAAGCCCCGTGAGCCGCAGATGGTGACTGCCAACGGTGAAAAGGTAACTCATGGTCATGCCTACCAGAGTACCACCAATCCTGCCGACTGGTACTTTACCGCAAAGATTGACGGACAGCAGCTCAAGCCGCAGAAGATGGATGCAGCCGACCTTGCGGCCTACCAGAACAAGGAAATGACGGTGCCGCAGCTGATGGAACGCTACTATCCGACAAAGCTGATGCCAAAGGTATCTGAGGAAGCCTTCCGTATGCCAATGGAGATTGCAGGACCGGACGGCTCTATAACCGTAAACAAGTTCAATGTCTATAAGGAGAAGGACGAGCAGCGTCCTGACTTTGGGAAATACAAGTTCTATGTTCAGGTTGGGGATACGAACATGTCAGCCGTAGCTTCACGCCAGGACCTGAATGCCTACTTCGACAGGGTGGCTACTCCGAACCAGCTTATTGAAAAGAACTTCGGGGAACGTCTGCATCTGAAATCCGCATACGAGAAGTATCAGCTTCCTGAAGGTGTTGACCCCAAGGGTGTACGTGTGGTCAAGGACAGGAATGACAACAAGTGGAAGGTGTCGGTTGACCTCGGAGAGAAGGGACAGACTTCCCGGCATGAAATCTCCTTTGATGACGGTTATTCGCTTTTCAAGACCAAGACGGCCACAAGGGAACAGATTGCGGCCAAATATCTGAATACGGAGATAACCGGTATGCTTGCTGCCAACACCGCAAAGGTGAAGAAATCGGCTTCGATGAAAATGTAACATAATCAGAAAACTAAAATACAAGTTATATGTCAGCTAAAATGAATCATGAGGAGCTTGTGGAGCTTCTGCAGGAGGGCAAAATCGGTTTCCTCCGCTTTGTTATGGACAGTGAGAATGCAGATGATTATCTGGAGTGGTGCCGTTCACACGGTACGGACCCTTCGGATGAATCGGCTGAGTTCTATGTGGAACAGACGGACATCGAGCAGATGGACCGTCAGGTAATGGATGACGACAGCTATGGCATCTGGAACTGACTCTCAGGGAAACAGCGGACAGGCGGCCATAGACCGCTTCGCTGCAATGATGATTGAGCGTATGCGGCAGATGAAGGATACCGGATGGAAACAGGGATGGATTGGCGGTGCATCGGGTTATGCCGGACTGCCGCAGAATGTGGGTGGCCGCAACTATTCAGGTTCCAATTCCTTCTTCCTTCAGATGCATACCGCAGCCATGAACTACCAGCTTCCGGTATATCTGACCTTCAAGCAGGCACATAACCTGAAGGCTCATGTCCTGAAGGGTGAAAAGGCCTTCCCTGTGGTGTACTGGGATATGATGATAAAGGACAGTCACGGCAAGAGGATAAGCACGGAGGAATACCGTGCAATGAGCAAGGAAGAGAAGAAGGATATGGATGTCATTCCTTTCATCAAGTCATTCCCAGTGTACAATGTGGCGCAGACCAACTTGGCCGAAGTGCAGCCGGAAAGGATGCAGAAGCTTATGGATAGGTTCAAGGTTCCGGAACTTCGGGATACGGAAGGTATGTACACCCATGCCGCACTCGACCGTATGGTGGAGACGCAGCAGTGGCTTTGTCCGATACGTGCCGACAAGCGTGAGAACGGTGCCTATTATTCTCCCTCAAAGGATATTGTGGTGCTGCCCATGAAGGCGCAGTTCAATATCGGTGCTTCTACGGAAGAAACCTACCGTGGTGGAATGGAGTATTATTCTACCATGCTGCATGAAATGACACACTCCACCATGACACCGGAGCGTCTGAACAGGGAGATGGGCGGCAGGTTCGGTGACCCGAAATATGCCAAGGAGGAGTTGGTGGCGGAACTTACGGCTGCCATGATCAGCCATTCCATGGGCTTTGATTCCAGGATAACGGACAACTCGGCTGCCTATCTGGACTCGTGGATTGGTGTACTGAAACAGGAACCGAAGTTTATCGTATCGGTCATGGCTGACGTGAACAAGGCTTCCGACCTGATTCTTGACCATGTGGACAAACAGCGTCTGGCTCTCGGTGAGCAGCCTTATCTGGCAAAGAATGACCCGCTAACTCCTGTCAGTGCGGACGAAGAGATACCTTTCAGGAATGCAGCCATCGTCAAGACACGTTCCGGAGACTATGCCATCCGTGCGTCATATGATGGTGTGGAGCTGGGGCTGAAGAAGGTTTCCAGAGAAACGGCCAAAACATTCTTCCAGCTTACGGACTGGAAGGACAAGGAGGCTTTCCTGAACATGACGGCACGGAAGACATACGAACCGGAGATTACTATGATGGGCAGGAACCGGAATGCCGGTACAGGACTTGGTATATGAAATTCTGTATAACATCTTAAATCGGAAAGCATGAGTGACTACAAGGTTAATTTCAGGGAAATGAAATCCCGTGTGGGGATTGATGACATTGCATATGCCCTGGGATACCGTCTGGACAGGAAGGCCGGTGTCGGACGTTACATCGAGCTGGTGCTCGGTGAAGGCGGTAACAGGAGGGATACGCTGATTGTCAGCCATCCCAACGACAAGGCGGCACAGACCTTCTTCCGGCGTGACGGTTCCAAAGGGGATGTAGTGACACTTATCCGTGAGAATCTTTCTTCCTTTACGGTATCCGGAAAGGATGAGTGGCAGAAGATAGCCAAGGTCATGGCACGTTTTGCCAACATGCCTGAACCGGAATACAGGGAGGACAGGGAGTATGTTAAATCGGCAGGACAATCATCCGGTGTGTTTGACGCTTCCAGATATGAGGTGAAGCCGGTTGACACAGGTAAAATACCGGGACTGTTCTTCCGGCGCGGACTGTCCAAAGCAACCGTAACTGCTCTTTCGCCTTTTATTTCCCTTATAAGGGACAGGAACAACGGGAAGTTTGAAGGCTACAATATCGGATTCCCATATACTGACGGAAAGGGAAATGAAGTCAGGGGGTATGAAATCAGAGGACTTGGCGGCTACAAGTCGAAGGCTGCCGGTACGGATTCGTCATCTTCGGCATGGGTGGCTGTTCCTTCTGGTATCAGTCCGGACAATGTAAGAAGCGTGTTCTTCTGTGAATCTGCATTTGATGCCATGGCCTTCTACCAGATGAACCGGATGCAGATTGGGGACAGTGCGGCTCTGGTTTCACTGGGCGGCACATTCTCAGACCGGCAGATAACCGGAGTCATGGAACGGTTTCCCAATGCACGTGCCTTCGACTGTTTTGACAACGACCTGGCCGGGAGGATATACGGACTGCGCATGATGGCCCTGCAGGAAGGTATTCAGATGAAGATAAGCAGGACTGACGGCGGCATCCGGATTGAAGCGAAGAGAAAGGTATTCGAGCCTGACATGGAGCGTCCCCTACTGGCCCAGGTTGCCAGGCAGCTGAACATCCGGTACCGTATGGGACAGTGGCTTCCTCCGAAGGCTTTCAAGGACTGGAACGACTGTCTGCTGAACAGGCCGATGGAGCCGGTGATTTCACCACACAAAGAGGAACGTGAACAGAATCTGAGCGAACAAAGGAATAAAGGACGTAAAATCTGAATGATATGGACAGAATCAAGTTAAGAATAACGGTAGTGGCTGTCTTTGCGGTTTTTCTGCTGAAAGGTACGGACACTTTTGCACAACAGACAGACCCGACTCTTACGGGTGCTGTCTTTGCACAGACTTCCACTCTTAAAAACATCTACAACAAACGTCAGAAGGCACACGAGAAAATCATTGCTGCCGAGACTGCCGTAACGGTTGCACTCGACAGGGTACACAGTGTGGAGGACAAGATGCTGGAATATCTTTCCAATGCACAGGGTGCCATGCAGAATCTCTATCAGATTAAGCGTGCCGGGGAACTGGTGGCCACGGAGATACCTCAGAACTGCAGCCTGCTGCTCAAATCGGTCGGCAGTAACCTGAAGGGAACGGCCATTGCTGCAATCGTCTCGGACGAGCTGGCTGATGCCGCAACCCAGATGGCTGCGCTTTATCCGTTCATGAGGCAGCTGGTGACTTCCGGAAGCTATGACACAGACGGTTCTGACGGAAGCAAGGAGAAGCACAAGGTAAACCTGCTCAGTTCTTCCGAGCGGTACTACATAGCAAACGAGGTACTGACCAGACTGGAGGCTGTTAATACCGACCTCTTTATCCTGGCATGGCAGGTACGCACACTCTCATGGAACGACCTCTGGTTCTCTCTTGACCCGGAAGGATGGGCAAGCGTGATGTCCGGCAAGAACATCATAGGCGGAATCGTTGCGGACTGGAACCGTGGATTCTCATTCAATTAATTCAAACATTGTAATTTATCAGGAATATGGATTCAGAAAAGAAGATTATAGGACGCTGCCCGTTCTGCGGCGGCAACGTGGTGAAGACCTGCAAGGGGTATCGCTGCGAAAACAACACAAGTGAGCATCCTTCTTGTGTGCTCAACATCAATGCCATCATCGGCAACCGGAAAATGAATGACGGGGAGATTGCCGAGTTTCTGGAGAAACGCCGTATCCTTCTGGACGGATTCTCCACCAAGGAAGGAAAGACTTTCCCGACAATGCTGGAACTTGCTGATGACGGTGCGGTCAATATGCAGTCTGTTATCGGCAGGTGTCCGCACTGCGGCGGCGAGGTACGTGTGGGAACAAGGGCTTTCAACTGTTCCAACTACAGCAATCAGGAAACACCGTGCTCATTCGCCATATGGAGGAATATAGGAGGCCATCAGCTGACACTGGAAGAGGTGAAAGAGCTTTGTGAGAAAAACATTACTTCATCCGAGCTGGAGATGTACCGGGAGGACGGTTCCATTTACCGCAAACGCCTCGGTCTTGCTCCGGACAAACTTCAAATCGTAAAGATATGAAACAGGGAAAGAAACTACTGATACTGCCTGCAGTGGCAGTTCTGCTCGGAATGGGAACCGGCTGTTCCGACAACAGCGGGAATAAGGCACAGGATATGGCCAAAAAGGCACTGATGGCTTCAGTGGACAATCCGGAATCAGTAAAGATTGTCGGCATCAGCAAACCGGATTCTGTATTTGGCCGTGAGTATGTTACCATGAAGGAGAAGATGGCTCTTTCTGTGGCCATGATGAAAATCAGCCGCAGGTTTATGGAGGATACGGATTTTGATAATCCGGATTCAGAATGTCACGGGATGTCCGGACAGATGAAACGTCAGATGGATGCCATGACGGCACTCCGTTCTCTGATGGTTTCAGGTAAACTGAAGCCTATAGGTGATGAAAGTAGTCAGGAACGCAAGCCGTTCAACGGTTGGAAAGTGAAGATTGAGTATGAAGCCACTGATTCAGACGGACAACCATACCGCTCTGAATACTGGTTCATTATGGATAAGGAAGCGCAATGTGTAATCAGGTCATTTGAAGTTCCACTTTTTTAATCATTTGAAACAAGAGCTGTCATTAAACGGATTATAGGAAATCACAACATTTATAAATTTGAAACTTACTTGTCACTTTAATACTTTTCTAATGACACTGTCCAAAATTTTGTGTAAATGGAAACAGGATTCAGTTGTAAGTTTGT
>ERZ839767.4055-NODE-4055-length-15518-cov-14.230356_pt1 | contig 15518 bp, 19 predicted proteins | sample MGYA00519879_ERZ839767 | MGnify/ENA primary metagenome ERZ839767 (study PRJEB31850, sample SAMEA3708852) | human gut metagenome | biome: human gut; feature: human-associated habitat; material: faeces | place: China | collected 2014 ...
CAGCGGCTTACCTATCTGCTGACACTATCCACTTACCGATGTGCTGACCTCACCAATACGCTCAGAGCACCGCTAACGGGAAACCATAAATAATTAACTCTAAACTAGCAAAAAAGGAGCGGTTACCATGAAAGAAAGAATGTATTCCGAAACCATCGCACAAGCAATAAACAATTATCTTACTGAGGATGAATGGCACTTCTCCTTTGATGAGAAGCGCGGTTTATTCAAGTTTGGGCTTTCGCTCAAAGGAAAGATTAAGAAAATTAACTACATCATTGACGTGAAAGATGATGAGTATGTCGTCTATGCCGTTTCTCCACTTGGTGCTGATGAGGATGATAAAGAGATGATGGCAGCCATGGCTGAATTCGTCTGCCGCGCCAACTACGGTTTGAAGAACGGCAACTTCGAACTTGACATGAGAGACGGCGAGGTGCGGCTTAAGTGCTTTGTTGATTGCGAAGGCATAACGCCTTCAAAAGACATGGTGCAGAACAGCATCCATTGCCCCGCAGCAATGTTCAAACGCTACGGTTCTGGAATCGTTGATATCATCTTCGGAAACGCGACGGCAAAGGAAGCAGTTGAGAGGTGTGAAAAAGCGACAGAAAACGAAATGCGCTCCCTCTTGAGCGAACTTCTTGAAGGCGACGGCGAGGGTGAACTCGGTGAAATGCTTGCAAAACTTGCCGAACGCCTGGGCGCACCGGAAGAGGATGATGAATCCCCTGATGCAGGCTGTGTTCCCGCAATGATCAAAACCGACTTGTTCGGCACGGAAGGAGATGAGGACTGATGAATACCATTATCAAAAGCAGCAATGGCATTTCCATTGCACCGATTGAGAGTCGTCTATTGAGTGACCGCAAGCTCTTCATCGAAGGGGAGATCACAGCAGCCTCTGCCTGTGAATTTGTGAGGGCTATTATGCTGTTGATCAAGGAAGATGCCGACAAACCTATCGACATTTATATTAACTCGCCTGGAGGAGAAGTAAACGCAGGACTGCTGATCTACGATACTCTTAAAGGGGTTAAAACGGAAATCAACCTTCATTGTATCGGAATGGCGGCTTCTATGGCAGCCATAATCTTGGCGGGTGGAAAGAAGGGGCATCGTTTCATTCTCCGACACAGCAGGACCATGATTCATGAGCCACTGATTTCCGGTGGCGTTGGAGGAAGTGCAACTTCAATCAAAAGAACTGCGGAATCCATTATGGAAACAAAGAGGATCTCTGTTGAACTTCTCGCTTCCGATACAGGAAAGACAAGAAAAGAAGTCGAGGCGGCAATATCCTTTGACAATTACATGAATGCTGAAGAGTCTATTGCATTTGGACTCTGTGACACTATCGAGACATCCATTGTGCGATAAGGAGGATTTAGATGGACAAAGTTATTCTTGCTAAAAATGTGGTACTGGATGGTGGCCTGGGTTCGAGAAGGCCAAATGATAATCAGATGATTTTCGGAGGTACCGGCACAGGTAAATCAATGTCCATTGTTCTGCCCACCCTCTGCCACATGAGAGAAAGCAGTCTGATTGGAACCTTCGCGAAAAGAAGTGTTGTTTCCAATGCAGTTGCGTTCTTTAAAAGGCTGAAATACAAGACCTATGTCTGGAATCTGGCAAATCCGGAGAAGGGTGAACAGATCCCCGATCCGCTCTCCTATATTTCCTCCGATGATGACGTCCAGGAGATTTCTCGTCAAATAGCCCACGGCAATCCCGAATATCAGCGCGCAACGAAGTTTGATCCTTACTGGCGTGATGCAAGTGAGGCACTTATGACCGGTCTTATCTATTATATCCTTATGACGGAGCAGAAACCGAGTATGAAGAAGGTTATTGATCTTTTCTACAAGCTAAAGATTAAGGAAGATGGTAAGGGCATCAGTACTACACTCGACAGTCAGTTTGCATGGTTGGAGAACAAAGTGCCTGACTCTGTTGCTGCCAGAAAGCTTCGCTCTTTTGCTCAGCTTCCTTATGCCACGGCAGGGTGTGTTCGAGATGATTTGGAGAAAGCAATTCAAAACATGTTCCCCGTGTCGATCCAGAATGCCATGAGCGAAGATGCCTATGTCAACTTTGAGGAGTTCGCAACCAATCGTACTGCGATCTTCATCATAACCAGCCCTGTCAGAACCGCACAGTATGGGTTCGCCAATCTTCTATTCGGGATTGCAATTCGCCAGTTGATGGAGTTTGCCGAAACTCAGGAGAACAATCATCTTCCAAGAGATGTCAAGCTCTTCTTCGATGATTTCAGCTGTGGTTTTCCCATTGAGAACTACGAGAAGGCCATCTCCACATTCAGAGCTGCAGGTATCAGCAGTATGATGCTCTGCCAGTCTCTCTCTCAGCTTGACGCCACTTATGGGCAGGACAACAGCACTGTAATCCTCGACAACTGCAGCACTCTTGTTTACCTTCCAGGGGGAATGAACAAGAAGACGTGCTCATATATCAGCGAAATGATTAACCTGCCTTTGGATGAAATCATGTTCATGGAAATGGGGAATGTTGTTGTATTCCAGTCGGGAAAACAGCCCATCATCGCACAGAGATATGACACCCCTGCAGATCCGCTTTATCAGAAGTTCATGGCTTCTGGTAGAGATGCAGACAGGGATACTGCCCGAGGAGCGTGATGAAGAATTGTATGGATGGAACAGAGGTAAGTCTATGGAGAAAAATATGCACAATACATTTATAGAAAGCTTGTACAGGCAGATTCATTCGATTGAAGAACAAGGAGACGATTCGTCAACAAGTGATAATGGCGACTCAAATCAAAAAGCGGGCGAGATTGATATAGTTAGCGAACTTGAACGGAAGTTCGATGAGTTGTTCGGAAGCCTTGATGACGATGACGATGACGAGGACTAAATCACTCTTAACTTTTGTTTCCGATTTGGAAATGAGAAAAGGATAAAAACGGGATATGATTACCTCAAGAAAAACAAGGAGGAAAACTTATGGGAATGATTAAAAAACTCTTTGGTCTGGATGAAGAAGTCCAGACAGTCAAGCAAGAAGCGGCTATCCCTGCAAGGTGTACTGTTACAGGCGAAGACTTTGATATCGAGCTTGGTTACGAAAAGGGAAAGCTCACCATGCTGGAGGGCAAGAAGACGGATTCAGCGTCATACCGATATTACCCTTCTAGTCAGAGCAAAGGGCTCAAGACAATCGATCTGTCTAATGGTCTGGTCACAGGAAAAACGTATCATTGTCCCGTGTGTGGAAACAAGGATATTGTTCGCTGTGGTAAGTGTCATCGAATTACATGCTACGATGGAAAAGGAACCTTCAGGTGCGCCTTCTGTGGGAATTCAGGACAGGTGTCCGGCACCATGCAAAGCGTGGATGTGTATAACCACACTGGAATGAAGCAGGACGGTATGAAACCTCAGAGCGGCATGAAATACTATCCCGGGGATAAATAACACCTGTAACTTTTTCTTCCGATAGCGAAATGACCGGCAAATCGGAAGATGGTATAACTAAACCGTAAACCAATATAAAACTAAAAACGGAGGTACTCTACTATGAAAGCTACTCTTGAAACCGTGACCGGCATTACCATCAACCGCGACATCGACACCGCCGAAAGCCCTATGGGAATCATCCGCAAGTTCTATGAGGATGATGCAACGGCAACCACCCAGATCTTCTCCAACCAGAAGGCAATTGACCAGCTTATGGACGGGCACATTGACGAAGCAAAATCCGCCTTTGAGCTGATTAGCCTTGAGGGAGATAGCATCAGAGCCGACTGGAAGACGCCTCTGTGCAATCAGCCCTCTATCAAGGAAGAACTCGCACATATTGAGTCCGAAGGCCAGATCCCGACCTTTGTAGTCAGTGTCAGCAGCATCGTCGCTTGTATCCTGTTCGCTCCCAATCACAAAAACTAAGGAGGAATCTACTATGAAAGCTATTCTTGAGACAGTAAACAGCGTCAAAATCAACCGTGACATCGATACGGCAGACAGCCCCATGGGAATCGTTCGGAAGTTCTATGAAGACGATCCTACCGCAGCAAGTCAAATTTTCTCAAACCAGACAGCGATTGATCAGCTAATGAATGGTCAGATTGATGAAACAAAATCTACTTTTGAGCTAATCAGCATCGATCAGAATAACATTCAGTCCGATTGGAAAACACCGTTGTGTAATCAACCCGCGATCAAAGAAGAATTGGCAAACATCGAGGCCGAAGGACAGATCCCCTCGTTCGTTGTCTGCGTAAGCAGCATCGTTGCGGTAGGATAATCTGCTTACTGGCGAAAACAATCTTGTTCTCAATAACATATCGTGCTAACTTTTTCTTCCGATAGCAAAATGACCGGCGAATCGGAAGATGGTATAATTAAACCGCAAACCAATATAAAACTAAAAATGGAGGTACTCTACTATGAAAGCTACTCTTGAAACCGTGACCGGCATCACCATCAACCGCGACATCGACACCGCCGAAAGCCCTATGGGAATCATCCGCAAGTTCTATGAGGATGATGCAACGGCAACCACCCAGATCTTCTCCAACCAGAAGGCAATTGACCAGCTTATGGACGGGCACATTGACGAAGCAAAATCCGCCTTTGAGCTGATTAGCCTTGAGGGAGATAGCATCAGAGCCGACTGGAAGACGCCTCTGTGCAATCAGCCCTCTATCAAGGAAGAACTCGCACATATTGAGTCCGAAGGCCAGATCCCGACCTTTGTGGTCAGCGTCAGCAGCATCGTAGCTAATTGTTAAGGAGGTGTTCCTTCAATGAGAGATTATTCTATGGAATTAGCAAGGGTCGCTGCGGGTATCGTGACTGATGTTATGGGCCCCAGACTTACTGCTCAGACAAGTTACAGTTCTGATGGGAACAACATCATCATGGAGTTCGACGGCTATCCGCTTTACGGAACCCGCAAATCCGGCAAGGTCTACGTTCAGTTCCCACGTTCGACCTTCCATCTCCGACGCGGCAATGTACAGTATTCTCCCATTCAGCAGGCGCAATGTCGCTATTATCAAGGTCGTATTGGCGAGCAGTTCGCGCATCCCCACGTCTATAATGACGGCCATCCGTGCTGGGATAACAGCAAGCGTGAGCGCGCTGTCGACTTCATTGCAAACATCATCGAAACCCTTGCCATGGAGAATGTCACAAAGGACTCTGTCACCGTAGGACTCTGTGCATCCGGGATTATGGGCGTAAAACTTGATGCCTTGAGGAACGCCCAGGCTCAGAAGAAGAGAGTACTGGAAACCCTCAAAAGTAAGTCTATCGTTACGGACCGCCGTAAGCTCGAAAGCTATGTTAACAAACGGTGGTGCAGCAAGATTACAATCCTGATGAAGTCTGCGTGAGGAGGCCAAGTATGAATAATAACATGAGACAGAAAAACGTATCATCTCAGAATGCTGATGTCTTCATTGACAAAAGCGCGATAGAAAAGATCAATGCGATGATTCATCGCGATCCAATGCATGAATGCGGAGGTATTTTCATTGGGAACGTTTCAAAGGACGAAGTGACAGGAAAATACACCGTTCACGTTCACGACCTTTATTTTGAAGATCGCATCGGCACGGGAAGCACATTCGAGTTCACCACAGACTATCTTATGAACGCCGTCAAGCACGTAAAGAAAAACTGCCCAAACGAACACATCATTGGCAATGTTCACTCTCATGCCCAATATCAAGCCTTTTGGTCTCCTGTAGATGATGAAATGATGCTTCAATCCAGGAACAACAGTTTCTACTTGGTGGTTTCGCCCAAATACGGCACCTGGGAAGCAATATTTAAGGACATGGAGTTTAATTTCCACCCCTGTGATGTACGAATTGCCGACAGTGATCACTGTGAGCACATGTTTACTAAGTGTATTTCTCGGACGGATCATGAATCGATCTGCGGGGGTAAGAAGACCAAAAGCAACACCTTTCGTACAACTCATAGCTACTCTGAGGCACAGAAAAAGGAATTCGACAAACGTTTTCTCCATTCGATCAAAGAACTTGAAGGGAAAAAAGTTCTAATTGTAGGTGCAGGTACTATTGGGAACCTTCTGGCAGAGTACGCAATGAACAGCGGCGTTGGCAACATCTGTATTGTGGATATGGATGCCTATGAATACTGGAATCTACCAAGATCCAGCATGATAGATGACCGCTCATTACGAAAGCCCAAAGCCTTGGAATTAGCCAGAGCTGTCGCAGAGCGCACTTGTTTCCCAATTGAAGTAACGGGAATCAATGCTGATATCTGTAATCTGGGATGGGGCTTTTTCAAAAACTTTGACCTTGTATTATCCCCGGTTGACAGCGCAGTGATTCGTCAATACATTGATCGGGGTTGTAAACTCTATCATATTCCACACATCACTTGTGGTACTGGAGTTATCGGGGAAGAGTTTACGGGCAATGTCGTCTCTTTCCCCCGCGATTCTGCTGTTGACCTGGAGTACGTCTGGGGAAACGGATACCGAACCACACTTGAAGAGCGTAGAAGCTGTAGTGATACTCCAGAGGAAACGCAGGCACAGGTAATGGGTTTTTCTGCTCAGATTGCTGGCATGACAATGGATCTTGCACTTAAAGTTCTTCTCGGAAAAATTGATGATTCAGTTACTGCGTGGAAGTACATACTCAACTCGATTGGTAATGGAATAACTCGGGATAAGGCAGCGCTTCGTACATTCAAGTATGGGTGTCTGCCAAAAGGAACCGAGAGCGAACTGTTCGATATTCTTGCTCGTCAAGGTGAGATCCCAAGGATTGTCTTTGACAGAACACTTCCCAAGGGAGTGCTTTGGGAATCGCTGAATGCAATGGCTCTCGAAGGGTGTATCTCATACAGATTAAACCTTGAATGGAGTTTGAATATACCTGTTGCGTACAGGAGTACCGGCGCATGTGCGAGTATCGAGGTTCTTCATGGGAGCGGTATCGACCCGACTCTTATGCAACTCCCAAAACAGCATGTTTACTTGGTTGAAGGAGAGGTGAACGATTATTTGATTGAACTGATTTTTACAGACAACAATTAACGTCAGCGAAATATAGACTGAGAGGTGATGTTTTGCGGCAGACGAAGTATCCAGGATCATGTGGTATTTCATCTGCCGCTAACTTTATCTTCCGATATGCAAATGATTATTCTGAAATAAAGCGGTATCATTAATATAAAGAAAAAGTAGAAAGAAGGTACATGTATGGGCGCTAAAGTTGCAATGACTGCACACCTCTCCGAACACCAGGAGTGTACTGGTTGCCATTGCTATGCGAACAACGGTTATATTCTCAGGGATAATTCGATGTCGAGGTTCGTATGTGAAGAATGCTATCCTAGTCTGTCGGCCGAATACCCTTCGGCCGTAAAAATCGTTGAATTCAATAGATCCGCTATAGAAAGTATTGTTCCCGAAGGGAAAAAACCGGGATTTCATGCAGGCTACCTCATGGGGAGTAAAAAAGCTGTTGCTGAAGGATACAAAATCACCGTATCGACCTTCCTTGATAGTACTCAAAGTCACAGAGGGACAACCAGTTTTTTTAACAAGGATGATGCGATGCGAATTCGGAGAATATCGAAATCACAAGGGATTACAGTAGTCGGAATTTATCGAACCAGCCCAAGTGGATCTCCTGATTTCAACTTGCTGGACAACAAAACTCTGGATGATATGCTCCTCGATATTATCTATGTGGTTATCGGAGGATGCAGTGAGATTCAGATATGTGTAAAGGATAAGTCTGCAACTACAGATGAAATCGGGGTGGTTATAGTATGAGTATGCTGGTAGCAAAAAAAGCAACCCTCAAGGTAATGAGAGAGTGTCAGGGGAAAAACTGTTCCTGTTTCACAGACAAGGGTTTCTACATTCAATACCGTAACGGGAATGTAGACAGTATGCTGTTTGTATGTGAAGACTGTTTTAATACCCAATACAAATCAAAATGTTCCTTTGGCTCTTTTGATGAAGAGGAGTATCAGCATACTGTCAGTATACAACGTTATTACGAGGTGAATCCTGTCCTTAGAAAATTTCTGAAAGGGTTCCGAAGAACAATACGATGTTTAAGAATCGCTTGTATTGTTTTTGCTATTCTGCTAATCACTGTGTTTTCGATAAAAGAGAATCCGCAAATCCGAAATGAGTACCCGGCCTATGATGTCCATTGCGAAATTAATACTGGTTTTCGTGGGTTTGAGACAGTCCAAGAAGGACTGCAAAATATAGCAGAAAAACTCGTAAAAGTAGTAAAACATGATGGAGGTTACAAAAATGATTAACAAAATTATGGAGAACGGTTTTCTCGCTCTTGCTGCCTACGTTTACATTTTCGCTTTTGTTTCGTTGATCCTGTTCGTAGTCGCGGCTATTGCAAATGCTTTTATGAAGCACGGCAAATTTGACATGGCCGAGATACGCAAGCTCTTTTTAACAAGCCTTGCATTCAGTTTGGTCTTTGCCTTGCTAGACTATTTTCTCGTGTAAGGAGGAGTCTTGAATGGTATTTAGATCGGAAACTGAGGCAGCAGCCCACGCTGCTGATGTTATAGCTGCCGGCAGAAACACTTGTATTTCTATCCAACTAACATCATGCCCGGAAAGTATGGAGAGGTTCGTCAGTCTCCTATTTGAATGTCATCCAGAGTTAATCGCCTGCATTGACACACTCTCTGTGCGAACAGAGTTCCTTGGTGCATGGAATGAACTGATATTTGATGTTACTTATACCGAGACCATGGCCTCGTCAGTATTGGTTCTTAATCAGTTAGATACAGTTTCCGAAATTATGCTTAGAGATGTAAAACTACACAGAAGATACACGGTAATGGTTTTTCCGAACGGGCTTGAAGCATCTGTCAAAAAAGCCGTTTCTCAGATAACTGAAATGCCGCAGTTCCTTGATTGCTTCATAAAAGGAACTGCTGTTAATATCAAGCGGAGAACAGGGTTCGATTACTTCGCCATTTCTGTGAAGTACATGTATTCGTGTAGTTATTCCGATTACAGATTGCGTACTAATCAAATGAAACGAGCAATAGATGAAATCGTTCAGTCGTCAAGAATGGCTGGACTCGAAGACTGGAAGAAAGCATTTTCGGTTGTGAAATACTGTGTTGATAACTGGAAATATGGAAGTGTTGACCAGATGCCTGGAGCGGAGTTTTACTCCTACGGAGCTCTTGTTAATCACACCGCTGTGTGCATGGGGATATCACTTGCTGTTTGCGCTGTTTTTTCTGAATTGGGAATCCCTTGCAGGTATATCAAGGGAATGCGAAATGGCGAGGGACATGCTTGGAATATGGTCTTTTTGCGAGGTGGATGGTTCTTCATAGATGTTACTGATGCAATTGGACAACATGATCCATTACACCATTGGGGAATGATTTCTTGTGAGGACAGGATTATCACAGATACAATAAATGTTCCTATAAAATGCACCTGCCCCGTCTCATTTCTTCTCCACAATGGTGTTATATAACTTATTTTTCCAATGCAGGAACGACAGGATGATCCATCTATACTAAAATATGATTGAACAAAGAATCGGAGGTGTTTTTATGACCAGTGATGAAGCACGTTCAATAAATCGAAGCTACGAAATAGCAGTAAGAAATCTCAACTCTCATGCTTGGGAGGTTATGCTTCCCAGTGAAAAAATCCAGGATCTTCAGGCAATAGAGAATAAGAATGCCATGGATCAAAACCGTATTCCCTGTGAAGTTCGTGCTGAACCTATGCAACAGGGTGAATGGGGTTATCAGGTCGATAACCAAATAGTAGTGAACAGCAATGAGCTGGACAATCCAAACTTTATGGAGCATGTTGATACCATCTACCACGAAGGTTCGCATGCTAGAGATACTCAAGCGCAGTTTTTCCAAGAAGTGCGTAGTCAGTATACCCCTGAGCAGCTTGCTGAAAGAAGCACTCCTGTACCAGATCCAGAAACCAATCCAGAGGGCTACTGGAATCATCCAGCAGAGGTAGCAGCTCGTGAGGCTGGGGAAGAAGGAGTAGAACAAACGATGAGCGACCGCGAACATATTCTGGAGGTGGATCGCCAGATGAATGAAGCACATCCGATGAATCAGATTCTCCAGACATACGACTATAATGCCCTTGAAACTCCTATTGATACTGAAACATCCTCCCCAGATAATTCAGCTTCAACTGCAAATGCAGCTCAAACAGCAAGCGTATCTGCGGGAATGGATGCGGGCGCTGGTGCAGGAATGGACGCTTCTGCAGGGGTAGACGGCGGTCAGGATGCAGGAGATTTTTAGGAGGTGTCACCTGTGTATTATCGTTTCTTAAACAATGAATTGAGGGAGTGGCATTCTCCTGAAACTGATATTACCATTCCGGTAGTGTTCGATAACAACGTAACAAGGAATATGACATTCGGAGACGATATCTTGAGAGGACATATTCTGGTAGTCGGTGGACCTCGAACAGGTAAAACCAATTTTTTGCTTCAACTTGCGACAGAATGCAGGAAAGCATATCCCGATGCCTTGTTTGTCTTTAAAGATGTAAAATGTGATTTCCTGCCTCTATATAGAGGAGGAGATAAGCTTTGCTCTTTCTACCCCATTCCCGGTGAATACGAGTATTTCAAACCCAATCTCATCAAGGAGTGCATGCAAACTGATCACGCCGAAGATGAATCCCGGGAAATTGCGGCCAAGCTTTTCAAAGAGAGAGTCAATAACAGCGGTGGAAACAGGTTCTTTCCGAGAGCAGCACAGCAGATATTTGAAGCATACTTTGCAACCGTTCTTCGCCGTTGCAACGGCACTCGCTATCCTACGCACAAAGAAATATCACGACAGTTGAGAAGGATGAGCATTGATGACATGAGAACAAGGTTATCAATGGAAAACGATTTGCAAGGTGCATTGACAAATATTATCCACTCTGGGAATACGCCTATTTCTAATCAAGCTGCCGGCGTAATGGCCGAGTTTAATCAGTTCATCTCGTCTTTTTTCATTGGAATGATGGCCGATGATGGATTGGATACTGTCAACGACTTTCTCAACGGACCAAATGGTGCCGCTTTATTCCTTGAGTATGATATGAAGCGCGAAGAGAGCGCCAACATTCTATTTAGACTAATTTTGTCGTTATTGATCCAAAACAAGCTCTCCCCTACATCAGATTCCCGTAAGGTGTTTCTTTTCCTAGATGAGTTTCCGATTCTTAAAGGTGATTACGGGATACTAAACGCACTCCACGTTGGCGCTGGAAATGGGCTGAGGATAATCGGTGCCTTACAATCAAAAGAACAAGTATATAGTATCTGCGAAGGACGTGACATTGAACATGTAGGTAATTCTATTTTAGGAGGGTTTTCTACACTCGTGGGCTTTCATCCTAATGACGAGCAGACAGTTTCATTTATACAGCACCGAATCGGAGAAGATAATGTGGGTTATCTCGGTTTTGGCCTTTCAAGGTACGATACTCCACATCAGATTTTTCAAAGGGAGCCCCTCGTCAGTAGTCGTGATATTAATGCATTATCGTTGGGGGAAGCATTTGTAAAAATGCGAGAATACGACTATCAGAAGGTTAGATTCCTGAAATATGAAAGGTAGGTTGAGCATTTATGGATAATGAACTTTCCACGATTATATGTCGGAACGAATCCAACTGGATGTATTCCGGGCAAGATAAGCAATGCCTCGACAGGCTTGTTAATGCAGAGTTATTCAATTCCGCAGAGCAAAGACACATTAGAGTGATCCTCCTTTGCGAGGAGATGTGGAATACTGTGATGCCTATATTATCGGCTACGGGTCGGTTAAGAGGAACAATCCCAACATTGGGGTGTAAATATTTTCCGGTCAATTGTATTAATCAACCAGAGGAAACAGCCACACGTATTATGCAGCTCATGAGGTTAAATGGAACAACAGAAGAAAGCCTAAACAAGGTTAATGCGTACATTGTTTTCCTTCTTTCACTTGAAGAGTTGTCTTCCGGTAATTGCAGCCAATTCAATATGACCTTGATTAACAAATATTCTACAATTTCTTCAGTCGAACGGACAATTTCTAGTCTTTTTTCAAGACAAAGAATAGATGGATATGAAAGGCAGCAGTTATTGGAAAGATACGCTGAGGTTAAGGATGCAGGACCGTTAATCGAGAATTTTCTTTCAATGCTCAACAATACGTTCTATTTGAGGAGTTCGCGATGTCGGAATATTTCAAACCTTGCTTTAGGGGATAGCATTTGCTTTGTAATTAAAAGCGATATGACCGAGCCACAGATTTCGCAACTCCTTCAACTTGTGGCCTGGGATATCCTAGACGCAGGAAGAAAGGGTAAGATCCTCGCTATATCAATTTTTGAAGGGAAACGAAAGTATGGAAAAGAGTTAATCAATCTTTTGGGAAGCATAATCAGCACGGCTAAGGTGACATTTTACTCTAAAGACTTTTTTACGGGTCACAGCAGTGATTGGCAAGAGTCAATGGAAAGCTATTTTGATGCTTGGATTTTTAGTTCTCACGCGTCAATGAGCAGCTGCGAAGCAATCTCAAACGCATTTGGGACAATTCCCATAGTTAGAAGCAGTTATTCTTGTGACCGTGACAGGCGTCTTTCAAACAACCGCTTGATTGATAGACTTTTCAATACTAACCGTGTCGATCATTACGTTGAACATGTTCCTGCATGGGAACCTCGGTTTAGAAAAGAAGAAGTACATGCAATGCCCGCAGGTATGTGCTTGGTGAAAGCAGATGGAGATGGATACCTGGTTCAACTCTAACTTTGTTTTCCGATTCCAAAAGGAAAAGTATTCTTTAGCGTGATGCTCTTTAGGAGGAGGTGAGTAAAATGCTTAGAGGTCGCGGATATCTGTATTCAATCATGTTTATTGCCCTCGATATTATCATCGGTGGATGGTTTGGTTGTGTTGTCGCTGTACTTACATTCCTCTACGCTTTTCTGATAGGAGAATTATGTGCCAGGAAGAAGTATGGTACCCGTCTTTGCAACACTGTAAACGACATACAAAGCGAAAAACTACAACGGTGTTTTCTTCGGGTGAAAACAAAAGCAACTCAAAGATATCATAATGTGCCCCAAAATACTAAAGTGTATATCGTGCCTGACTCCAGAATTCAAGCCTATGCTTTTGGATGGCGCAGCATTGGAGTCACTGAGGGGGCATTAAACCTTGATGCTCGAACATTGGAGGCCCTTATTGCACATGAATATGGGCACATAGTTAACGGAGATAGCGTCCTTAATATGACACTCACCGCGAGTGCTTTTGGTGTTATTGCGATTATCGCCTTTTACCAATTTGCGCTTATAGCCATAGTATACTTGTTTATAATAATAGCCTGTCTTTTGGGGCTGCTTAAGCTAAGCTTTCTATCCTATTTGATAACTACTAAATTGACAGGCTTTCTTAAAAAAATAGGAGAGGTAGTTCAACACGGGGCATTTCATTTATGCCAGATTATTATCAAAGCGTTTAGCAGAAAAGGAGAATTGATGGCAGACTCCTTTGCCTGCTCGTTAGGCTATGCATTCTATTTAAGAAGATTCCTTGAGAGATTCGATAATGATGCCCCTCATCGAGAAACTCTGTTTGATGCTTTCTATGAAACACATCCACCACGAGATGTACGTCTTAGAAATTTGAATAAAGAAATACTGTTGTTGGAGCAACATAATAAATAGCGGGGGTGGAAAGATGACAGTTAAACGATATATGTATAGAGCAAGCCTATTTGTTCCGATAATGGCGGTATGCTACTTGTTTTGGAACCCGTTCAGTATTTACATTGGGGAAGTCAATCCTGATCTATGGTATAGATTACTCCCCTTTTGCTTTCTCATTTTTACAATGCTCTGGCTAAATTTTTCGCCTTACCGCAAAGGATGTAAAGATGGATGGATGTTTGAGCTTCTTTTCAATCTTTTTCCAGTGGAAGTACTCCTTACGCTTGTATTTGCACAATATCATTTCGTTCTAACAGTTATTCTATTAGGTCTGGTTTTGGCTACATCAATACTTTTCAGAATATCAATAAACAAAACAGAAAGGGAAAAACGCACTAATTATAAAACGCATAAACGGAACATGACAATCAAGAGACGATTCTTTGTCTTACTGACCACAGTTGTATTCTTTATTCCTAGTACTCTTGCCGTGTTCGTATATAACTTACAAGATCCATATTATGAGGCAAGTATGGATCTACTGTCAGAACTGTTCGCCGTAGATGAAGTCAATACAGATACATTTGAAGATGCGGGCGATAATGTCGGTTTCATCGACTGCTTTAAAATGCCGATTTGGACATCCTTCTCGCCAGATAAAAAGATCACTGTCTTACAACTGCTGGCTGATTATGAATCCATTCGATTAGGCATGCCTGCAGTCCCTATTTCATCTAAACGCATCGATATGTTTACACTCGGTGAATACAGTCCTACTTATAATACAATATGCATTGATTTAGAACACTTAGAAGATTCTCCCCCTGAAGATACGATTAGGAGTCTTCTCCACGAGGTGTTTCATGCTTATCAGCATTATGTAATCACTAATATTGACTGGGAGTCAGACTTTTCCAACAGCGCCTTTTTCGAAGAGGCAAGAAACTGGAAAAACAATAACGAGAACTATATCAACGGCATTACGAACTACGAAGATTATGCAAGTCAGCCTCTCGAAGCATCTGCTCGAGAATTTGCAGAAATTGAGGGAACAAGATTGCTACGATTTATAAGTGAAGGGGAGGGTTAAATGATTAATTACGAAAGACAGATTGGAGTTGAAATTATGGGACGACCTAAGATTTCCTCGATGGGTAAAGAACAGCAATTAATTCTTAGGAAAAGCATGAGCAAACGAGCATATAAAGAATACTGCAAGAAATACCGCAGCTCGATGACATTAGGAAGGAATTACGGCACTAGATGCATGAAATCCGCAAGAGACGTTGAGCGCAGTAATCGTCGAATTGCACTCGAGGATTATGAGCTGTGAAAAAAAGAACTGCTATCTATTTTTTATTCGAGATTTCTGACACCAAACTGGATCAGAGGTATCTCGCACACGAATACCCCCTCATCTCGCACACGATTTACCCATCTCGCACACGATTACTGCGAGGGGAGCGGTAGCTATTCGCTCCAAAAGCACGAAAGGCCCCGACAGTTTGCTCTGCCGAGGCTTTTGTCAATTTGGTATTCGTGTGCGAGAAGTCTGAAAGTCCCTTGCGATAAGGGATTTCTCAATCGGATGGGGTGCAAAAAAAGAAGAACCCTAATTGTATCCAAATTAGAGTTCTTCTATGGTGCGGGAAACAGGACTTGAACCTGCATGAAGTTGCCCCCATACGGACCTGAACCGTACGCGTCTGCCAATTCCGCCATTCCCGCAAAATAAAAAAAATGGTGGACGGGGATGGATTCGAACCATCGTAGTCTGTGACAACGGATTTACAGTC
>ERZ839767.4066-NODE-4066-length-15483-cov-11.792844_pt1 | contig 15483 bp, 18 predicted proteins | sample MGYA00519879_ERZ839767 | MGnify/ENA primary metagenome ERZ839767 (study PRJEB31850, sample SAMEA3708852) | human gut metagenome | biome: human gut; feature: human-associated habitat; material: faeces | place: China | collected 2014 ...
GCACCTCGCTCGCCGTATCGGCACTTAGAATTATGCGGTATTGCCTTAAGAAACGCAAAAACCGCCGCAGTGTTACACCGCGGCGGGAAAATTTTCGGGGATTATTTTACAGCGCACAGGGGGTAAAGCCGTCCTTGCCCAGCACCTGGACCTTCGTGTAGCCCAGCTCCTTCAGCTTGGCGGCGACAGCCTCAAAACCAAAGGTCAGCGCCTTGGTATCGTGGGCGTCGGCGGTGATGACGACATTGCCGCTGAGCACCAGCCACTCCTTCAGAATCGCATCGGACGGGAAGAAATCCTTGCGGAAACCGCGGTACACCGCAGAGGTGTTGACCTCCAGCACGCAACGGTTGCGGGCGGCGGTCATCAGGGCAGAGTTTGCAGCGGCAGTGTAGCGGGGGTCATTCTCATCAAAGAACTTGCCGTCACCGTTGATCTTCTTGATCAGGTCGAAGTGGCCCAAGATCGTGGGCTTCTTCTCGGCAACCTTGGCCACATTGGCAAAGTAAGCCTCAACCACGGCCAGCGCATCGCCGTCAAAATCATCGTCAATGCAGGCGCGCAGATCCTCCTCGCGCCAGTCGATCTCATAATACTTGCCGGTCTTGGGCCCCTTGACATAGTGCGTGCTGCCGATCCAGTAGTCGTACTGGGTCCGGTCATCGTCGCTGAACAGATCCCATTCCAAGCCGCACAGAATGTCCAGCTTGCCGGCGTAGCGCTCCTTCAGCTTGGCGACCTGCGCCTTGTACAGGGCGGTACGGCTCTGGGTCATGCAATATTCCAGATCACAGGGGGTGTGGCTGTGTCCGCTGAAGCCCAGCGTTTGCAGACCGTTCCGCCATGCCGTGACCGCAATCTCGTCCAGCGTGTTCTTACCGTCGCACAATTTGGAATGAACGTGTACAGAGCTTTTCAGGTATTCGCCTGCCATAGTTACTGCATCCTTTCCTGCTTGACCTTATGGTCAATTACGTGTCGTTTTTCGAGTTCCTTCGTGATGTCCTCTACGGAAATGCCCAGCTCGATCATCAGCACCATGACGTGGTAAGCCAGGTCGCTGATCTCGTAGATGGTCTCCTCCCTGTCGCGCTTGGAACCCGCAATGATGACCTCGGTGGATTCCTCGCCGACCTTTTTGAGGATCTTTTCCAGGCCCTTGTCGAATAGATAGGTGGTGTAGCTGCCCTCCTTCGGGTCGGTCTTGCGGCCCTCGATGAGTGCGTACAGGCCCTGCCAGGTGAACTGCTTCAGCTCATCGGAGACATAGACCGGGTTGAAGAAGCAGCTCTCCGCGCCGGTGTGGCAGGCGGGGCCGGATTTGACGACGTCGATGACGAGCGCGTCCTTGTCGCAGTCGGCGGTGATGGAGACGACCCGCTGCACGTTGCCGGAGGTCTCACCCTTGCGCCAGATCTCCCGGCGGCTGCGGGACCAGAATACGGTGCGGCCCTCGGCAATCGTCAGGGCCAGCGTCTCGGCATTCATGTAGGCGAGGGTCAGCACCTCTTTGGTATAATGGTCCTGCACGATGGCCGGAATCAGGCCGTTTGCGTCAAATTTGAGAGTCTTGGAATTTTCGGTGATTTCCATGGTGGACACTCCTAAAGTAATATAGTTTAGTGTACCTCTTTTTGTGAGTTTTGGCAAGAGGTAAAGTGTAGGTTTGCTATTATTACGCAGTAGGGGCCGGGCATGCCCGGCCCGCGGCTTTCCCGCAAGAGGACGCTTTTGGGAATGTTGCGGGCCGCACATGTGCGGCCCCTACCGGGTGGCTGCATGGCGAAGGGGCGATCACACCCGCATCTCCACCCCGTTCTCCCGCAAATACCGCTTCAAATCGTTGATTTCCACCTGCTTTGTGTGGAAGATCGACGCGGCCAGACCGGCATCTACTGCCGGGTGATTGCGGAACAGCTCAAGGAAATCCTCCTTTTTGCCTGCGCCGCCGGAGGCGATGATGGGCACGGCGCAGCGTGCGGCCACGGCGTCCAGCAGCTCCAGATCAAAGCCGTTCTTCACGCCGTCGGTGTCGATGGAGTTCACGACCAGCTCGCCTGCGCCGTTTTTGACGCCCTGCTCCAGCCAGTCCAGCGCGTCGATGCCTGTGTTCTCGCGCCCGCCCTTGGCGAACAGCATGAATTTGCCGTCCACACGCTTAATATCGGCGGACAAGACCACGCACTGGTTGCCGTATTTCTGCGCGGCAGCCGGGATGATGCCGGGGTTGCGGATGGCCCCCGAGTTGACGCTGACCTTGTCCGCGCCGCATTTCAGCACGCGGTCAAAGTCGTCCAGCGTGTTGATGCCGCCGCCGACGGTCAGCGGGATAAAAATCTGGCTTGCGACCCGGCGCAAAATATCGGTGAACAGCCCGCGCCCCTCGACGCTGGCGGTAATATCGTAGAACACCAGCTCGTCCGCGCCGGAGGCGTTGTAGTACCGCGCCATCTCGACGGGATCGGCCATGTCCTGCAATCCTTCAAAGTTGACACCCTTGACCACGCGCCCGTTTTTGACGTCCAGACAAGGAATTATGCGTTTGGTTATCATACATTCACTCCCCCTTTTGTCAGAGAGGAGTAGGAGATGTCTCTGCTACTCCTCTCTCCTCACTTGCTTTCGTACAGCCTCACGGCCTCGGCCAGATCAATTGCTCCCGTATAAATCGACTTCCCCAAAATGGCTGCGTGGCAGTGCATGGCGGAAAGCTCGGCCAGCTCGGCCATGGCGGCAATGCCGCCGCTGGCCGTGACCTCGATGCCGGGAATCGTCAAAAGCTCACGGTACAGCGCCATATTGGTGCCCTGTAACGTGCCGTCCCGGGAAATATCGGTGGCAATAATGGCCTTGACGCCCGCATTGGCGCAGCGGCGGCAGAATGCCACGCCCGGCTCGGGGGTGACCTCCTTCCAGCCGTTGACAGCGACAGCGCCGTCCTTCATGTCAACGCCGACGGCGATCTGTGCGCCGTATTTCTGTGCCATTTCTGCCGTGAAATCGAAGTTTTTTACGGCCACCGTGCCCAGAATGCAGCGGTCCGCGCCGAGGTCAAGATACCGTTGGATGCGCGCCTCGTCGCGGATGCCGCCGCCGACCTCGATTTTGAGGCCGCCCAGCTTGGCAATGGCGGCAATCGTCTGCAAATTGGCCGTGGTGTCGTCCTTGGCGCCGTCCAGATCGACGACATGCAAATACTTCGCACCTGCGTCGATAAATTGCTGCGCTTGGGCGACGGGGTCTGCGTTGTAGACGGTCATCCGGTCGTAGTCGCCCTGATAAAGCCGCACGGCCTGGCCACCGCGCAGGTCAATGGCGGGGTATAGCTTCATGGTACTTCCTCCCTCTCGCTTACAGCTTGGCAAAGGCTTTTAACAGCCGCAGGCCGGTATCACCGGATTTTTCGGGGTGGAACTGGGTGCCGTACACCAGCCCCTGCCGCACCGCGCCCGTGACGGGGATGCTGTAGTCGCTCGTCGCCAGTGTCGATGCAGCGCAGTTTTTGGCGTAATAGCTGTGTACGTAATAGACGTATTCGCCGTTTTTGACGTACTTGAACAGCGGGTCGGCCTCGCGCCCGGGCACAATGTCCATGGCATTCCAGCCGATGTGCGGCACCTTGAGCGCCGGATCGGTCAGGTCGTCCGCCAGCGGGCAGACCTCGCCGGGAATCAGGCCGAGGCCGCGGTGCTCGCCGTACTCGCAGCTTTTTTCAAACAGCAGCTGCATGCCTAAGCAGATGCCCAGCAGCGGCTTTTTCTGCGTTTCCTCGCGCAGAACGGGCACAAGGCCCGTGGCTTCGAGTTTGGCCATTGCGTCGGCGAACGCCCCGACGCCCGGCAGCAGGATATGATCCGCCGCCCGCAGGCCTGCGGCATCGCGGGTCACCCGCACCTCTGCGCCCAGGCTTCTGACGCTGGACGACAGGCTGAACAGGTTGCCCACGCCGTAGTCAACGATTGCGATCATGTATGGTTCTCCCCCTCTGTATAAAACTTATCCATGGCCCAGCGGGCCGGGTTGGTGAGAATGGAATCATAGCCCTTCAGGCGCGGTGTCTTGCGCTGCGGGAGGGGCATTTATTCACCCAGGATCTCATCCAGCGCCGCAAAGAACCGCTGCATCTGCTCGGGCGTGCCAATCGTGATGCGCAGATAGTCCGAGATGCGCGGCGCGTTGAAGTGGCGGATCAAAATGCCGCGGGCGCGCAGCTTTTCAAAAATTTCCACACAGGGCATACGGTCTGTGGTCGCGAACAAAAAATTTGTGGCCGAGTCAAACACCGTGAACCCGCGGCGGCGCAGCTCGTCGGTGGTGTGGGTGCGCTCGGCAATGACCTTTGCCGTTACATCGGCAAAATAGGCCTCGTCGGAGATCGCCGCCGCGCCCGCGGCCTGGGTCATGGCGTTGACGTTGTAGGGGCTGTAGCTGAACTTGACGCGGTTCATGTCGGCAATCAGCGCGGGCTGCGCAATGCAGAAGCCCAGCCGTGCACCCGCCAGATTGTGCGTTTTGGAGAAGGTATGGGTGATGACGAGGTTGTCATATTTTTCCAAAAGCGGCAGACAGGACGACCCGGCAGGCGCGAACTCGACGTAGGTCTCGTCCACGATCACGATGTGGTCGGGGGTTGTTTGCAGCACCTCCTCGATGGCGTCCACCGGGGCCAGCAGGCTGGTGGGCGCGTTCGGGTTGGCAATGACAATCGTCTCGTGCAGGCCGCAGTATTTTTTCAGGTCGATGGTCAGGTCAGCCTCCAGCGGGATGGTGTGCTGCGGGATGTGCAGTAAATCACACAGCACCGTGTAAAAGCTGTAGGTCACATCGGCGAAGGCCAGCGGCGTGCTTTCGTCGCAGAACGCGCGCAGGGCCAGCAGCAGGTTCTCGTCGCTGCCGTTGCCGCAGAGGATATTCCCCGGGCGCACGCCCCAGTGGCGCGCAATGGCGGCGTTGAGATCGCCGTTGGTCAAATCAGAGTACAGCCGCAGCCCCGGCACCGCCGCGGCCACCGCCGCCGCCACGCCGGGCGCGGGCGGGTACGGGTTTTCGTTGGCGTTGAGTTTGACAATGTCAGCGATTTTAAGCTGTTCGCCGGGGGTGTACGGCTCCAGCGAAGCGAGGGTTTTGGTAAAATAACGGCTCATGGGTGTTCCTCCCCGTCCGAAGTGTAGAATTGATCATGGGGCCATTTGGCGGGATTGTTTTGGATGTATTGGAAGATTTCATCATAATCCCGCGGCCCGCGTATGACATGATCGTAGTAGGATGTTTGAAAGATGGAATGGCCAAGGTGGCGTGTAGTCCCCGTTTTGATGGCACGAACCATTTGGTGAATCGTAGGGCGGGATGCCCCCATCCCGCCGCCGTTCCCGGGTGCATGGATATGAAAAAGAATGTGCAAATGGTTCGGCATGATAACATACGCATCCACGGTGACATTGTCGTAAACCGTTTCCGTGCGGCGAATTAAATCGTCCACAATTTTCCCGGCAGGCAGCAGTTGAACCCGCGGCGGGATGAGGGCATCCCGCCGTACGGATGACGGAAGGTCAACAACGATCCGGGAAAGAATGTGCGCCTTATTTTTGGTACACACCGTTATAAAATACGCACCCGGTTCACTATAATCATGCTGCTTCAACCTCGGATGCTTCCTTTTTGGCAAGCTCATTCCTCAAACCGGATCGTCACACTCCTGGCATGGGCGTGTAACCCCTCGTGCTCGGCAAAATTGGCGATGCGTCCCTGCACCTCGCCGAGGGCTTCGCGGGTGTAATAAATAAAGCTCGACTTCTTCACAAAATCATCGACGCCCAGCGGGCTCGAGAACCGCGCCGTGCCGCTGGTGGGCAGCGTGTGGTTCGGGCCGGCAAAGTAGTCGCCCAGTGGCTCGGGCACGTTTTTGCCCAGGAAGATGCTGCCCGCGTTCTGCACCGAGTTCAGCACCGCGAACGGGTCATCGACGCAGATTTCCAGGTGCTCCGGCGCAATGATGTTCACGGCCTCAATGGCCTTGTTCATGTCGTCGGTGACAATAATTTTGCCGTTCGTGTCCACGCTGGCGCGGGCGATGGCGGCGCGGGGCAGCTGCGGGATCTGCACCTCCAGCTCCGCCTGCACGGCCTTGGCTAAATCCCAGCTGTCGGTGACGAGCACCGGGCTGGCCAGCTTGTCGTGCTCGGCCTGGCTGAGCAGGTCGGCGGCGACCCATGCGGGGTTGCAGGTGCCGTCTGCCAGCACGAGAATTTCCGACGGGCCTGCAATCATATCAATGCCGACCTTGCCGAACACCTTCCGCTTTGCCGTGGCCACGTAGATATTGCCGGGGCCGACGATCTTATCCACGGCGGGGACGCTTTCGGTGCCGTAGGCAAGGGCTGCCACGGCCTGTGCGCCGCCCGTTTTAAAAATCAAATCAATGCCCGCAATGACGGCGGCGGCCAGAATCGCGGGGTTCACCTTGCCGTCCCGTCCCGCGGGGGTCGTCATGACGATCTGCCCGACGCCCGCGACCTTGGCGGGAATGACATCCATCAGCACGGTGGACGGGTACGCCGCCGTGCCGCCCGGCACGTAGACGCCCGCGCGCTGGATGGGGGTGTACTTCTGCCCCAGCACGATGCCGGGCTTGTCGTTGACCACAAAGTTTTTGTGCAGCTGCTGCTCATGGAAGTGGCGGATGTTCTCGGCGGCCATCTTCAGCGTCGTGATGAACTCGGGATCGGTCTTTTCCAGCTCGGCAAAGGCTTCCTCAATTTCGGCCTGGCTGACCCGCACGTCGGTCAGCTCGGCGTGGTCGAATTTGGCGGCGTACTCGATCAGGGCGGCGTCGCCGCGGGCGCGGACGTCCGCAATAATCGCATCGACGGTGGCCTCCACGTCGGCCTCGGCGCGGATGTCACGGTTCAGAATTTCCTCGGGGCGTACCTCATCAAAGTCATACAGACGGATCATTTTGCAAGGGCCTCCTTCATCTTATTCAGCAGCTCGGTCAGCTGGGCGTATTTGAACTTGTAGCTTGCCTTGTTGGCAATGAACCGCGCCGAGATCGGCATAAACTCCTCGATCACGGTCAGGTCGTTTTCTTTTAAGGTCGTGCCGGTCTCGACAATATCGACGATGACGTCGGACAGGCCCAAAATCGGGGCCAGCTCAATGGAGCCGTTCAGCTTGACAATGTCGATGTCGCGTCCGCGGCGCTCGTAGTGGTCGCGGGCAATGTTGACAAATTTTGTAGCTACGCGCAAGGCGCGGCTCTCGTCGTCGGTGAAGCCCGCAGGCCCGGCCACGCACATCCGGCACTTGCCCATGCCGGTATCCAGCAGCTCATACACGTCTGCGCCGGACTCGGTCAGAATGTCCTTGCCGACGATGCCGATGTCCGCCGCGCCGTGCTCGACGTAAATCGCAACGTCGCTGGGCTTGACGAGGAAGTACCGCACACAGGCGTCGGGGTTCTCGACCACGAGCTTGCGGGTGTCGTTGTAGTCCTCGGTGGCGCTGTAGCCCGCGCCCGCCAGCAGCTTGTACGCCTTGTCGCCGAGGCGGCCCTTCGGCAGGGCAATGTTCAGCCAGCTTTTCTCGCGGCCCTGCTGCTGCACGGGGGGCAGCGGCGCGGCCAGGCGTTCCAGCTCGTCTAAGTAGATGGCAAAGCCGATGGCGTTGGCCCCCGGCGTGAACCGCTGCATCAGGTAGTCATACCGTCCGCCCTTGAGCACCGCACACGGGATGCCCGCGACGTAGCCGGTGAACACAAGGCCGTTGTAATACTCCATTTCGTCGGCCATGCTCAGGTCCAGCCGGGTGCCGCGGCCCGCCTCGCCCAGCGCATTCTGCAAAGCCTGCAATTCCTCCAGCGCCGCGCGCTGGGTCTCGCACCGGCAGGCGGCGCGGGCGGCGGTCAGCGTTGCACCCAGCGGGCCGTGCAGGTCGAGCAGGCCGGTCAACGCGGCAGCGGCGGATTCGTCCAGCCCCGCGGCCAGCGCGGCGGTGCGCAGCTCGTGGGCGTTCTTGACGCGCAGGAAATCGAGCAGCTTCGCGCGTGCCTCGGCGGGGACATGCAGCGCGTCCAGCAGGCCGGTCAGGTAGCCCATGTGGCTGATTTCCAGCACGGTGGGCACATCCAGCGCGGCCAGGCTTTGCAGGGCCAGCCGCACCACGGCGGCCTGCTCGTCGGCGTCCACCGCGCCCATGCTCTCCAATCCCATCTGGTGGATGGTCTGGAAGGTGTGGCTCTCGCGGCTGGGGCGGCAGACCTCCTCATTATAATAAAAGCGCTTGCACTCCCCTGCCGCGGGCTGGGCCGTCTTGGCGATGGACAGCGTTACGTCGGGCTTGATGGCCCGCAGCTTGCCGTCCAGGTCGGTGAAGGTGATGACCTGTGCGTCCGGCAGAAAGCGCTGATACTCCTGATACAGGGCGTATTCCTCAAAGCGGGACGCGCGGTATTTGCGGTAGCCGGCCTGCTCATACAGGGCACGCAGGCGGAAGGTCGCCTGTTCGGCGGGGGTAAAGCGGTTGAGTTCGATCTCCATAACATTCCTACCTCTCTGATCCGATACAAATTCTATTATACTTTAGTGCAGTAAAGTTGTAAAGTGGGTTTGTAGTAATTTCACGGACATTTGTGCGCGGAAAGCCATAGGCGCGGTGTAGGGGGCGGGGATGCCCGGCCCGGAGGTTTCCCATAAAAGGCCGTATGCGGGAAGGCCGCGGGCCGCACATGTGCGGCCCCTACAGGGCGGTGAAAACCGTAGGGGCGGATTCCATATCCGCCCGCGGGGCGTCGGGGACGCCGCCCCCTACAGCTGCGGGAGGAGCGTGCCCGCCCGCACGGTAACGCAAAAAACAAAAAGGCGCACCTTTGCCCTAAAACAAAGATGCGCCTTGCGCGTTTGGTGTATCAGCCCTTGCAGCCCTGCTCCTCCCAATCGCCGGCCACAGCGGGGTCAACGATCTGGGTGGGGTCGATCTTGCCGTCCGGCGTGCGGGATGCCTCAACATGACCCAGCTCCACGGGGTTCACGTTGGGGGCGTCAAAGTCGGGAGTCTTAGCGGCGGGCGTTTCAGCAGCGTCCGCGGGTTTTTCGGGCTTCGGCTCCTCGGCGGGGGCGGCAGGTTCCTCAGGTGCGGCAGCGGGGGCGGGTTCAGCCTCGGCGGACGCATCGTCAGCGGCGGGCTCGGCGGAATCGGTCTCAGGTTCGACCTCGTCCTCCGGGCCCCAAATATGCTCGTACTCGTCGTCGTGATGCTCACGGTTCTGTAAAACATAAGCGACAGCGCCCACAGCAGCGGCACCCACGGCCAGACCGGCCAGCTTTTTCAGTAAAGACATAGTCAAAACCTCTTTTCAAGTGAAAATCATTTATTTTCGGTTAGTATACCACACTCACCCCCAAAATACAAGTGCCGATTCCCACAATGCCGATAGGAAAATGTGGATGGTTTTCATACAATGTACAACTTGCCGAAAGCCGGGCGGCGTGGTATGATGGTACACGAATTTTGTAAAAAAGAGGGTTATTGTGTGAAGTATATTTTCCAGTTTGCCCGCATCACGGCGTTCTGCCTGGCGGGCGAGGTGCTGGCGGCGGTGCTGCCGCTGCCGATCCCGGCCAGCGTGTACGGCCTGCTGCTGCTGGCCGCGGCGCTCAAATTCGGTGTGCTCAAGCTCAATCAGGTGCGGGAGACCGGGCTGTTTCTGACCGGCATCTTCCCGCTGCTGTTCGTGCCCGCGGCGGCGGGCGTCATGGAGCTGGGCAGCCAGCTGATGAATCTTTTACTGCCCGCCGTGCTGGCGATTGTGCCGATCACAGCACTGGTCATGGCGGTCACGGGCATGGTCGCGCAGAAATGCGCGGGCGGAAAGGAGGATAAAAATGGCTGAATTTTTGCAGCAATGCGGCAGCTGGGGCGTGCTGGCCACGCTGGCGGCCTACGCCGCGGGCGTCTGGATCAACCGCAAGACCGGCAAGGCGCTGTTCAATCCCCTTTTGATGGGCAGTATCTTCGTCATCGTGTTTTTGAGCTGCTTCGGCGTGCCCTACGCCGATTACAAGTCCAGCGCCCAGCCCGTGAACTGGCTTCTGATGCCCGCCACAGTCAGCCTGGCGATCCCGCTGTATGAAAAGTGGGAGCTGCTGGAAAAGAACCTGGCCGCGATTTTTGCGTCGATTGCCGCGGGCGTGCTGACGAGCCTGGGCAGCGTGCTGGCGATGGCCTGGGTGCTCAAGCTGGAGCGCGCCCACGCCGTGAGCTTTTTGCCGAAATCCGTAACGACGGCCATCGGCATGGATGTGGCCGAGACGCTGGGCGGCACGGCGGCGCTGGCCGGTGCGGTCATCATCCTGACCGGTATCGTCGGCAGCCTGCTGGGTGAGACGGTCTGCAAGATCTGCCGCATCACCGATCCGCTGGCGAAGGGTTTGGCGCTCGGCACATCGGCGCACGCGATCGGCACGAGCAAGGCCCTGCAGATGGGTGAGATCGAGGGCGCCATGAGCGGCCTTGCGATTGCCGTAGCGGGCATCATGACCGCGATTTTGGCACCTGTGGCGGCGAATTTTTTGCCGTAAAAGGACGGCAGCGGTAAAGCTCGGCGTCCCCGACGCCCCGCGGAGGGGTCAAGACCCCTCCCTACAAAGCGACCATTAAAGGGGGGCATTGGCAAGGCTGCGGGCCGGGCGTGCCCGGCCCCTACAAAGCAGCTGCTCAAAAGTACCCCGTATTCGTATGCACATCCTGGCTTTCCAGCCCCATAGAGACCCCCAGCGCCTCATCGACGCGGCGCATATCGTCGGGCGGGATGACACCGGCGCGCTCCCGCAGACGGCGCTTATCCAGCGTGCGGATCTGCTCGGTCAAAATGATGCTGTCCTTGGCCAGCCCGCAGCGGTCCGCCCGCACGCTGATGTGCGTCGGCAGACGGTTCTTGTCCTGGCGGCTTGTGATGGCTGCCGCAATGACCGTGGGGCTGTGCCGGTTGCCGATCTCATTCTGAATGATAAGTACCGGACGTATGCCCCCCTGCTCGGACCCCACGACGGGGCTTAGATCGGCGTAAAAAACCTCTCCGCGGTGCACTTCCATAGAAAAGACCTCCCTTTGCTTGTTACTGAAAGTATAAGCAGAGGGAGGTCTTTTTAATCATCCGCTGTGATTTTTGCGGCGAGCGCGTCGCCTTTTTCGCACAGCGCTTTAAACAGGCGGGTATTTTCCAGAGGGCGCATCACAAGCACCGTGCGCAGGGCGTCCACCGCCGCACAGCCGAGGAACACGGCCAAAATCGCAAGCAGCGTATACCCCGCCGACCCGTGGTGCGCCTCTGCCTGCAGCAGGCCGTTCCATAAAAAACCGCGGAACGCGGGCACCTGATGCAGGATGTAGACGCCCAGCGTTGTGCCGGCCAGGGCATTGACCCACCGCACGCAGCCGAGGTCCAGCCCCTTGAACAGGTAGAACAGCGCCAGCGCGGCCAGCAGGTTGGGCAGTGCGCCCAGCGCCGTGCGATAGTAGGCCATGTACTGGAACGCCTTGCCGTCGGTCAGGCCGCGTGTCTCGAGCACAGCGCGCAGAATCGTGTTGAGAAGCGGCAGCCCCAGCCCGAGCCCGAGCGCCGCCGCGCGGTGCTGCAAAAGGTGCGCCAGCCGGTTGTCCGGCCAGCGGCGCAGGTAGGCGATGAGCAGGTACTCATACAAAAACATCCATGCGGTGTCGCTGACCGCGCCGTTCTCGCCGAACAGCGTCGGGTAGACGATAAGCGGCACAGCCAGCACAGCCAGCAGACCGCGGTGCGCCGGGCGGGACAGCCCGCGCAGCAGGCGGTTGAGCAGCGGCACACAGAGCAAGAGCAGCAGATAGTCCGAGATGAACCACAGCTGCCGCGTGGACGCCGGGAACGCCGCCCAGCGCAGTGCGCCCCACGAGACATCCAGCCCGGCGAGCTTGCACAGCAGCGTCACAGGCACGGTATAGAGCCACAGCGACAGCCACAGCGAGAGCGGGCGGCGGGTCTTATACGGCTGCTCACACAGGAACCAGCCGCCGATCAGCACAAAGACGCTGCACGCAATGCGCGACCCGCAGCCGATCAGGCAGAACGCGAAGGAGGACGGCAGGGTGGTGTAGTCCGCAATGCCGCTCTGCCCGGTCAGATGGTCGCCGATGATAAGCAGCATGCACAGAATGCGCAGCAGCTCCAGATTGCTGCTGCGTGTCGTTTTGCCGGGCATAGGTCACCTCCGTGACATACTTGCCTCCCTCTGCGAGGGAGGTGGCCCGTAGGGCCGGAGGGAGAGAACCTTGCGGCAGCCCGAAATATTTCGGGTTGCCGCGAAGCTCTCTCCCCCACCGCCTGCGGGCGGAGCCCCCTCGCAGAGGGGGCCAAGAATTACTCTTTCTCCAAAAGCACAAGCGCATTTGCCAGCCCGCGCTCATGGGTCAGGCTGACATGAACGGTCAGGCCCTGCTCCCTGACCCAGGCAGCGGCTGCGCCGGTCAGGGCAAAATAGGGCGCACCGCTCTTTTGGCGCAGTACGGCCAGCTCGGGCATGGAAAAGCCGCCAAGACCGGTGCCGGCGGCCTTCAAGAAGGCTTCCTTGGCCGCAAAATTTGCGGCGGCGGTCTCGGCGCGTCGCTTTTCGCCTAAGGATGCCAGCAGGGCCTGCTCCGACGGCGCAAATACATGGTCGAGAAAGCTCTGCTTCGCCAAACTTTTTTCAAGGCGGCCTGCGTCACACAGGTCGATGCCGACGCCGAAAATCATACGTGCAGGACATAGCCGGCCTTGCGGGGGCCGGGTGTGCGGGTGCCATTGGGCGCGGGATAGCCAAGAATGCAGTAGCCGACGCCGATGTACTTCTCGGGATCAAGGCCCCACTTGGCCAGCAGAGCCTTGCCCTCGGGCGTTTCAAACGTCTCTTTTGCGCGGTTGATCCAGCAGGAGCCCAGACCGATGCCGGACGCGGCCAGCAGCAGATTGCCCATCACAAGGCTGGCGTCCTGCACGCCGTTGGGGTTATTCTTCTCGCCCAGGACCAGCACCGCGGTGGGTGCGCCGTAGAACGGGTCGTTTTTGGTGCCCATGACGGCGGCGTTCAGGCGGGACAGCTCGGCCAGCGTTTCCTTGTCCTGCACAGCGACCATGACGGGGCTCTGCCTGCCCATAGCGGTAGCGGCCCAGGTGCCTGCGGTGGTGACGGCCTCCAGCTCCTCCGCTGTGATCTGCTCCGGCTTATAGGCCCGGCAGCTGCGCCGGGATGCGATAGCGTTGAGGATTTCGTTTTGGATGGACATAGTGGGAACCCCCTTTGTAAATTTCCAGGTGATTTATAATGCAGTATGTAGGGCGGCCAGCCCTCTGGCCGCCGTGGCCGTGTGCGGCGGCGGAAAGCCCCGCGGGCGGATATGAAATCCGCCCATGACCCGTTTGGCTGCACAGTCCGTAGGGGCGCATTCTATATGCGCCCGCGGAGGGGGCAAGACCCCTCCCTGCAAAGCGGCGGAAAAGGGGTGCGGATACCCTTCACTTTACCGCTGCCGCCAGCAGGGCTTCCCGCTCATTGGGCAGTGTGCCCTCCATAACGTCGTTCAGCAGCGTTTGCAGTGTTGCGCCGACGCCCGGCCCGGCGGGGATGCCGATGTCCATCAGATCCGCGCCGTTGACGGCCAGCTGGCGCATGGTGTAGCAGCCGGTCTTGGCCAGCTCGTTCATGCGGCGCTCAAAGGCTGCTACATCAGCGCGGCGGGCGGCAACCTCGGGTGTATTGGCGTGGGCGTCAAGGTCGGCGTATTTCAGCGCACAGAGACGGCGCAGAAAGATCGCCCCGCTGCGGTTCAGCAGCTTTAAAATGCCCACATCGTCGGCGGGCAGCGGTGCGTCGTGCACGGCGATCAGCCCCACCGCGCCGTCCACAAGGTAGGCGGGGGCCTTCAGACGGCGCAGGATGACCCGCGCCAGCTGCGCACCGCGCTGGTTGTGGCCTTTGAAATGCGCAGCTCCGTCCGGCCCGACGCTGCGGCAGAGCGGCTTGGCAATGTCATGCAAAAACGTGGCCCAGCACAGCACCCGCACGCCGCGAGTGTCCTGCCCGCGCAGATCCAGTGCGCCCACGGCGGCGGCAGAATGCTGCCAGACGTCGTAGCAATGCCATTTTCCGGGCTGGGTGCAGCCGATGCAGGGCAGGATCTCCGGCACAGCGCCGCTTAAAATCTCGCCGTACTGCGCCAGCGTCTGCCCGGCCCCCGGGGCCAGCAGCAGGCCGTCCAGCTCGGTGTAGAGCCGCTCGGCGCTGACGGTGTGCAGCGTGTCGCGCGCGGCCAGCGCGGCGGCTTCGGTGGCGGGGTCGAGCGCAAAGCCGAGCTTCGCCGCGAACCGCAGCGCCCGCAGGATGCGCAGCGCATCCTCGGCAAAGCGGTCCGCGGGCGTGCCGACGCACCGCACGACACGCGCGGCCAGATCGCTGCGCCCGCCGTACAGGTCGATGACTCCCTCGCCGGGGGCGTAGGCCATGGCGTTGATCGTGAAATCCCGCCGTGCCAGGTCGGCGGCCAGGTCGTCCACAAACTGTACGTTATCGGGGTGGCGGTGGTCGCGGTAGCTGCCGTCCAGACGGTAGGTCGTCATCTCATACGGCTTTCCGTGCAGAATGACGACCACCGTGCCGTGCTTTTCGCCGGTCAGGATCAGGCGCTGGTCGTGGAACAGCGCCTTCATCTCGTCGGGCCGGGCGGAGGTGCAGATGTCCCAGTCGCCGGGCAGACGACCCAGCAGGCTGTCGCGCACGCAGCCGCCCACCACGTAGGCACTGTGCCCGGCAGCGCGCAGCGTCTGCAGCAGTCGGTAGGCGTCGTGCGGCAGACGTATCGTATCGCGGCTCATGCGTTCCCCTCCCCTCTCGCGGCGTTTCCGGCGGTTATTCTGCGGCGCGGGTCCACTCCTGCGTCAGGTCAACGATGCAGGCCAGGCTGTCATCCTCGTCCTTCAGGGAGTTGACCTTGGCGGCGGCCTTTTCGGCGTCCTCCATCCAGGTCAGGATGAAGTAGTTCTCTGCGGGCACGGCGTAGTAGACCCACGCACCGTCGGCACGCAGCATATCGGGCAGATGGTCAAGCTCATCGTCCAGCAGGCCCTGGCCCTCCTCGCCGTAGATCATCTCGGGGCCGACCTGCAGAGAGTCGATCACATTGATGCTGGAATTGATGTAGGTGTCGCGGTCAACGGCCTTGTCGCCGGCCTCCCACGCGCTGGCGAACGCCTTGACAAGCAGCTCGCGGACTTCTAATTTATCGTCACCGGGTTTGTACATGATAAATTCCCTCTTTTGTATTGATATATGAAAACAGTATAGCACAAATTTTACAAATATGGTATGGTTATTTTATGAAAAAGTATTGACCTTCCAGTGGGTGCAGGGTGTAAGGTGAGAGCGAAAGGAGTCCTGCAAATAAAAGTCAATAGGTTTTTCTCCAAAATCGCAAAAAATA
>ERZ839767.4069-NODE-4069-length-15477-cov-2.694073_pt1 | contig 15477 bp, 10 predicted proteins | sample MGYA00519879_ERZ839767 | MGnify/ENA primary metagenome ERZ839767 (study PRJEB31850, sample SAMEA3708852) | human gut metagenome | biome: human gut; feature: human-associated habitat; material: faeces | place: China | collected 2014 ...
TATCGATCTGAAAGCGGACGAGGCCGCAGGGAAAATAAATGTGGTGTTCTACCCCCGCAAAGGTTTATTCACCAAGTTTTATTGCGTAGCCAATCAAACCGAAATGAATGATGCTGCAGGAAATATATACACGAATTATACCCCGTTACAGCAAAGTTCACAACTACAGTCCAGCGTACCCGGAGACATGGTAACGAGCCCCGGAACGCCTACTGAAAGCGATTTCGTTAAACTGAATACCCCGCTATTAAATTCCACCGGCTTTAATGCCGATATACTGCTTGCCCCTCTGCCCATGTCCGGTGCCAACAGCCAGCCCACAGACCTACGCGAATACAGTATGGGAACTTACGTGCGACTGAATGTTTCACTCACTCGCGCCGTGGCACGCTTCGATATAGTAAACGATGCTACGAAGTCTCATTTTACTATCACAGATATCAGCATGGGAAACGGAAGACAAGGTGTAACACTGTTCCCCATTCGTCCGACAGGAGATGTTCCCGCCACAAACGGTCAACTGATTACATACCCTTACCGCCTTTTCGACGGACTGAACGCCAATGCAGGAACTACCACCAAAGCTTTCTATTGCTACCCATGTAAAGCCATAGATGCAGGATTTTTGATTTTGAAAGGACTGTATGCCATGAACCTGACGGATGAAAAGAAAGAGGTATCTTATCGCATCCCTTTCGAACGTGTGACCGATGGTGACGGAAGCCTAATCGAGATAAACCACAACCACCGCTATACAGTACAGATCACAGAAGCTGACCCTTTTGAACTGACAGCCAATATCCGTCTGGTGGATTGGGAAACAGGAGACTATATAGATGATTACAAGCCCGACAACGGATTGGAGACAATTGCGGTAGCTGATTTGTTGCCTGTGGGTGAAACCACTTACGACATCAGCACCAATATTGTGACACTGGCGCTCAAAGCAGGAAGTAGTTTTACGGTTTCCACAGGTTCCAATGCCGGGGTAAATGCACAACTGACTTATAACGGTAACAGCCCTACTGACGGCTGGTTGAAATTGGAAGAAGTCCCCGTCACCACAACACGAACAGGAGCCACGCAACAAGTGAAGTACAAAATTTCTTTCAATGAAAGTTACACGGGTAGCAGTTATCCTCGCGGCATTCTGCACCTGACAGATAAGGCAGGGGGCAGTGAAGAAGTGATATTAATAGATACGACCTTTGGTACTCCTGTCGTAGAACCCACAGGCGGAACAATGAATCCCGACGGAGTAAATAAATGGGATGCAACGGACAATATACTCTATCTGGTACAAGTTATCGGCACCAATACATCTACAGGCACGATAAATATCACTTCTATTGGCGGCAGCAAAGTGGAACTTCCAGCCCATTCGGGCATTACCGTTAGTCCTACTTCAAGTGTAAATACTACGCAGGAATATACTTTCCAATGGGCAAGCACGAATGCTACCGACTTGACGGAAAAAGAAATTACCGTAGCTATAAAAAATCATTCGGACGAGACTAAAGTTGAGAATATCAAAGTGAAATTATTACCCAACCGAATCAATAATCTGGTACTTTCAAACGAAGGTAACGGTATCTCGCTCTCAGCTGTTACAGCCACCACAGCCACGCTTACTATGCCTATCATCAAGGACAAGCAATTCACCATAACGATGGATAATTATAGTAAACCTACCATAAGCGAGTGTCCGTCATGGTTGGAAAACATTACACCAGCGTCTACACGTAGTACACCGGAAAGTAAAACAGTAAGTTTCACTTTCAAACTGATAGAAAACGCAACAAGTTTTGATGATACGCAAATCGTATTCACTAATGCAACAGGAGGCATGGGAATGACGGTGAATATTGCGAGAGAATTCCAAGCACCGACAGTGACTCTTATAGGTGAACCGCTGCCAGCAACGAATACTTACATTGGAACCAAGATGAACGCTAAACGAGTAAAGAGTGGATCAACTTCTACTTATAAGATACAAGTGTATTCGCTTGGAGGAAGTGAATTCTACAGTAACAATGGAGATTTTACTTATAGTTTAGCAAGTACTACAGACAACACTACGAAAATTTACCGTGTAGGAATCCAAGGAGGAAATTATAATTCTGCCGGATCACTCACTTTTGATATTCGTAATACCAAAGATACAAGTAAGAAAGTAACCCATACTATAGAATATGTTTCTTCACGCCCTACTATGAGGTCAAATAATCCGACTAATTGTATAAACTATAATGTAACCGGAGATGATAATGCCATTTTTTATATAAAGGGAGATGCCGGAGCTCTATTTCAACAACGGGAACTTTCCTTCTCAATTAATTCTCCCGGAGGATTGAATACACCTTCTTTCGATAGTAGGTTTACCCTAACTAATACACACTCGTGGAGTAATAGTGAACCTTGGGACACATTTAAACTTGCTATAGGCAATAATACAAATATGGGCGGTGGTTCTCCTGGAATATCACTAGGTTCGTACACTTTTACATCAAAAGAATCCACTTATTACCAAAACCTAACTATCGAATTCTACAACCAATTACCTATTGGACGCGGGCAGTGGGCTGCAAAAATAGGTACATTATATTGGGTACGATTAGGATCTAATATCAACTATGACACAGCTTTGAATTATGTAAACAATATGGGTAATGGCTGGCTAATGCCTACATGGAACACTATAAACGATGCCTTTGGCTTTTTAAGCTGGTCTACTGGAGCCTCAAAAACCATAAATTACCCAGTAAATTTTCTCACTATTTTTTGGAATGGAGGTAAGTACTATACTTCGGATTATACAGCAGGCCAGCGATGCGGCCTATATGTGACTGATGCAAATACAAATGCATATACATGCAAATTAACATGGGTACTTATGAGTAAAGACGTTGCAGAAAGTAACTATGTTGGAGTTGCTTTTCACCGATAAACTGTTTCCCCGTTCAAGCGGATTCGTAATTCGCTTGTCTCTAATATAAGGATTTAAATCCTTCGTTCTTTGATATGTTGGAATGATTTTTATAATACGAAATCTATAAATCTGCTGAATCATACTTAGGTAAAAGCAAGAATTTAGCCGAAGTACATTTAGGTAAAACCGAGAATCAGCCAAAGTATATGTAGGTAAAATAAAGAATTTCCTTTATCTCCCGTTCAAGCGGATTTGTAATCCGCTTGCCTCTAATATTAGGATTTAGAATCCTTCGTTCTTTGACATGTTGGAATGATTTTTATAATACACAAAAGTGTCTCTATAAATAGAATATACATTTTGATAAAAACGTAAAAACCTGTTCTTCGGGATGCTGAGAATAGAAATTATGATTATCTTTGTAAAGCCTTCATCAAAACAATAAGATTATTGATAAAATAAAGGAGGTTGAATTATGAAACGCAATTTTAACAAAGTATTCTCTTCTTTAAAGAAGATAGCAAAAACTAATTTACCTGCCGGAGCACAAGTTCTGTTGTATGGTTCGAGAGCTCGCGGAGATGCTGATGAAACATCTGACTGGGATGTGCTTATCATATTAGATAAGGATAAACTGGAGAAATCAGACTATGACAACGTTTCATTCCCTTTCACCGCTTTAGGATGGGACCTGAACGAACGCATCAATCCTGTACTATATACTCTTAAGGAGTGGGCAGCCAGTAGCTTTACACCATTCTATAAAAACGTAAATGAGGAAGGAGTAGCACTATTATGAAACTATCGGATGAAGAAAGAAAAAGTCTAGTCATTTTCCAGATGGAAAAAGCCCGTACCACTTTGAAACAAGCGGAAGGTAATGTCACTCTCTGTTTTTGGGAAGTGGTAGCTAATCGTCTTTATTATGCTTGTTTTCATGCCGTTTCTGCACTTCTTATAGAGTATGGATATGCATTCAAAAGCCATGAAGGATTAGTCAATCTATTTGGGATGCATTTTGTTAGAACCAACTTAGTAGACATAGAACTGGGACGTTTACTATCCCAATTACAGTCTATGCGCGAAAAAGGTGATTATAATTGTATTTATAATGTTACTGAAGAGGATATATCTCCAATGATTGAACCTGTAAAAAAATTAATAGCAGTTGTTGATCAATTGATTACATCGCACACTAACGCCTGACTTTTAAGCGTTACCCTATATTTATAAAATCATTCCAACATGTCAAACGAGCTTTCGCTTTTTGACATGTTGGAATGATTTGTGCAACTCCCTCCCGGCTTTTCTCCAAGAAACTCATTCCTCATGCCATAATTATTCGATTATTAACAACGGCAAGACTCCGGTTTTACCGATAGTATTCATTTTAAATATTTATAAATTATGGCAAACGAAATCAAGTATCAAATCAACGGCCAACTGGCGGACAACACCGTGACCGTAGACAACAAAGAGGACATGATCCTCGTCCCCGTATCCATCGGCAGTGCGGACGAAAACCGCATCATTGCCGAACTGAAAGCGGAGGACTCCGGTCTGCGTGAAGAAACCATCCGCCACGTCTTCGACCTGCAAAAGCGGATCATCAAACGCATGCTGATGACCGGTATGAGTGTGAACACGGGATTGTATTACGCCTCAGTCGCTTTCCGCGGCGTCATAGAAAACTCCACCTGGAATCCGGCAAAGAACTCCATCGTGGTGAACTTCAACGTAGGCGCCGACCTGCGGGAAGCCATCAAGGCAACCACAGTGGGCATCATCGGCGAGAAAGGAAGTGCCATGTACATCGGCGGCGTGCAGGATGCCTCCACCCGTGCACAGGATGCTTCGGCCACGGCAGGACGCGCCTTCACCCTCACAGGCGGCAAGCTGAAAGTAGTGGGAACCGACCCGTCAGTGGGTATCACCCTGAAAAGCAGTTCAGGAAAGGAAACCAAAGTAGCCGAAGACCTTTGGGTGACAAACGATCCCTCGAAACTGACGTTCATCATCCCTGCCGATCTGGCGGACGGAACGTATGAACTCAAAGTAACCACACAATTCGGCAGCAACAGCAAGACCATGCTGAAAGTACCGCGCAGCGTGATGAAAACCATCTATATAGGCAAAGCACCCGATGGAGGCGGTCTCGGTCCTGATGGAGGTCTGGAAGAGGACCCGTTAGGATAGTCCGGCGGCAACCGTACTGCTACGGCAGGCGTAGGTGGCCACCTACGTGTGGCATAGACGGCCGTCTACTACCGGCGTAGCTGACCGTCTACGCCACACGTAGCAGTACGGCCCGGGAAATGCCTCACAATAAGATTATAAACTTTCAAAAACAGTATAGACAAATGATGAAAACGAAAAACATGCTTTGGATGTCGGCTCTGCTGGCCCTGCTTGCAGGATGCAGCCAGGGGGAGCTTGGCACCGACGACGCTCCGGGAAAAGGAGTAGGCAAAGAGATCCGTCTCGTATTTAGTGGCGGAGGAGAGTCGCAGGAATACACCCGCGCCATCGCTTCCGAAAGTGAGAACCAGATTGACAACCTGGACATCTATGTATTTGCAGCCACCGCCGACGGCGGAGACTACCAGTATCTGGAAACGTGGAAAGCCGCCGCACAGGACGACACCGCAGCGAAAACCTTCAAACTGAGCGGTGCCGGAACCGCCCGCAAGGCCTCCATCTTCCCGACGGAACTGAAGGGCATCCCCAACCTGAAACTTTATTGCGTGGCCAACAGCACCACACTCTACAAAGCCGACGGAGACCCGATAGACCCTCTGGTAGCGGTGAAAACCAACGCCGCCACCGGAGCCATAGAAACCGACGGCACGAAAGCCACAGACTTTGAGAAGTACTGTACCGCCAAACTGGAGCCGGCAGGCACCGCCCTGGGCACTCCATTAGTAATGACCGGAAGCGGCACAACGAAGATACTGGGCAATATCGCCACGGTGAACATCGAACTGAAACGCCGCGTGAGCCGCTTCGACATCGACAATGAATCCGCCAAGACGGGACTGATCATTGAAAGCGTCGCGCTGGGAAACGGACGCAACCAGGCTACCGTGATGCCGGGGACGCTGACCACACTGGATGATGCCGGTCGTACTGCCAGCCTCATCAAGTACCCCGTAACCGAAGGCAGCTATCTGATGCTGCCCAAAGCCAATCAGGGAGTGACGGAGAGCGCCCTCTATACCTATCCTTTGAAAGACACGGACGAGGCGTTCCTCATCATCAAAGGCAAATACCAGAATCCGATGCAGAAAGACCCTGTGCCCGTGGAATATCATCTCGACATACAGCGTGCTCCCGATACTGGCGGAGCGACTGCATTCATAGACGTAGTGGCCAACACCCGCTACACCCTGCACATCAAGGAAGTGATGGAAGCCACCATCACCGCCTTCTTTGAAATTGTGGACTGGACCAGTGGCGGCGGAGTCATCGTCAAGCCCGACAATACCGCGCCCGTAGTGACCGCCCTGAAGGTGGAAGGAACCGATGCGGACGTCGCCACCAAAGAAATCAGCGTGACGGCCGACGGTACGGAGAAAACCATCACACTAACCGCTACGGCCAGCGGCAAGGTACAGCCGAAGTTCAGCACCACAACGGGATGGAACATCGACTGGCTGGCGCATGATGATGCCAGTTACAAGTCGGAAGTCGTGGACGGAGTGACCACCACTACCATGACCTTCAAATATACGCTGACTGCCGCCACTCCTTATGTTCCCGTTACACTGACCTTGGCCAATGAATCGGCTTCACAGGATGAATCGGTTTATACTACGCTGACCATTGTGCCGCCCGCCACGGCACCGGTACTGGATTTTGCCACACCGGATGCGGCTACGGGGAACTTCAACTTATACGATCAGGCGAATGGAAAACTCACGATGTATAAAACAAGCAAGAGCAGCATCACACTCGGGGCAAGCTGTCCGTTCGGGACGAAATTAGTATTGAATAATCAGCTTCCCTGGCTGGAAGTTTCGAAGAGCAAATCAGGCCCTGCGCCAAGCACGACGGGTACTCCCGCCACGGATGTTTCTGTTTCTACTCCGGTGGAAGAGTACTATACGCTTATGCTGAAAGACGTGACAGCAACCAGCGATGTAAACAGCAAGTTCGAGATTATCAATCTGGGAGATGCAACTCAGACACTGGAATTGACGGTGGAATTGCTCGATCCTGCCATTACAACGATTGAACTGACGGGGACAACGGGCGGAGCCACTTACAATAACTATAAGATTACTGATGTGCCCCGCACTGACGGAAGCACTGTTGAGGTAAAAATTACTTCTCCGCAAGGCGTGACGGCAAGCACGCTGTCGTCTTGGTTCACCATTGCCGAGACTGCCGCCTTTACAAGAACCGCTCCGACGGATGCTACCGGCAGCCAGACATTCACCCTGACCGTGAAGGATGCCGTAACCGACTTCACAGCCGCGCCGATTGTGCTGAAAAACAACATCTCGGGCATGGAAGACGTGACAGTGCTGGTGAGTGCGGCTGCTGTAGCTCCTTAATTCAGTAACCCATTAATAACAATAAGATTATGATTAAAAATAGAAAACAGTTTTCCGCATGGGTGATAGGCCTGCTTGCCCTGTCCCTTGCGGGGTGCAGCGAAGCGGAAGTGCCGTCGGCCACTACTCCCGGTGATGACCCGCTGGTCAATGACCCGATGCGCCGCGAAATCATCCTCGGCTTTCAGAACAAGCTGAACATAAAGACGGCAGGCACTACCCGCGCCGATGCCCCCATCGCCACGACCGAAGAGAATGAAATCACTTCACTGGATATTTACGTATTCTCTTCGGACAAGGAGGAAGGGCCATATACTTATCAGGAACGGTTCTGTTATCGTTCGGACGGTTCTACGATACCTAACGCTACGAAAATTATATTGACCGTGGAGGGTGACAACGTAGCACTCGCCACCCTGCGCCCCAAGAAAGGCCTGTTCACCAAATTCTACTGCATTGCCAATCAGCCGAAATTGCTGAAAGCCGGAGCAGAATACACCAATTTCGTAGCGCTGGAACAGAGTTCACCGGGTACGGACTATAACATTGTGACCAAAGCGGGGATTCCCACTGAAACGGATTTCCTCACTTTTACCACTCCGTTGCTGGACCCTGCCGAGGATACGGACATCTTGCTGACACCCCTGCCGATGGTAGGTTCCTACAGCCCTGCACTCGACCTGCGGGATATCAGTATGGGCTCCCGTACCCGCATCAATATGACGCTGTCGCGTATCGTCTCCCGTTTCGATATCATCAATGACGAGAAATTGTCACATCTCACCATCACCGGCGTATCGATGGGGCACGGCCGCAAAGGCGTTACCTTCTTTCCGGTGGTTCCCGTGGAAGATGCCGATCCGGCCAAGACGCTTATCACCTACCCCGACCGTGACTTTGACGGCACCAATGCCAATAAGGGAACACAGACAGGGGCTTTCTACAGTTATCCCAGTCCGATTGCCGACAAGGGGTATCTGATTATCAAGGGAAAGTATGCGCTGAACCAGACGGATATACCACAGGAAGTGAGTTACATGGTAGAGTTTGAGCAGTCGGTAGCGGGCACAGGCGGTTACATCGAGGTGAAGCCTAACCACCGCTACACGGTGCGCATCACCAACGCCGACCCGTTCAAGCTGGATGTGAACATCACCGTTTCGGACTGGACGGATGGCGGGGACTTTGAATATCAGCCGGAAAATGAGCTGGCTATCGGGACACTGACAGGAGTGGGAGCAACCACTATTGCGGGTAACAATACAGCCACCGTCTCCCCGGATGAGACTGAATATTTCAGTATTCCTTTCACCAGCAATTCGGAAGCGGAATGCAGCATTGTCTATACAAGTTCCGCGGGTGGCGGTGCCGAGTGGCTGAAGACGGAAATCACACCGGTAACCCGTGCCGGATCGGCATCGTATACTTGTAAAGTGTCAAAAGCCGATAGCTATTCAGGGAATCTTTTCCCGAAAGCCATCATCTTATTGCGCAGCAAGGCGGGGCGCGAAGAAAGCCAGATTGCAGTGAAAGCAGCCGTAGGAGTACCGGAAATTGCTGCGGCAACGGGGACACCGTCGGAACCGGATGCGGCAAATACCTACACTGCCGGAAGTGAATCACCGGATGTGATCACAGGGACACTCAGCATGCAGAAACAGGCCAATGCCGGAACCACCTCGTCCATGAAACTTACTGTGACTGCCAAAGGCGGTAGCCGGATTGTAGGTTTGCCTGCCTGGCTGAAAGCGGATAAGACGGAAGGACATAGCACCGAAGCCATAGACTATACCTTGACGCTGGACCAAAATGCAAAGGATTTCCCCACAGGATCGTTCCCGGCAAATGCGGCGGCAACCTTTGAGATACAGAATCTGTCGGATGCGGCAAAGAAGGTTACGGTAACAGTTAATGTGACGGAAGCACCATAAATAGGAAATGAAGAAGAAATGATGAAAAAGGTCTTTGTGACATAATAAAAAAACTTCTGAAAATAAAGAATCGGGTAGGAAGGAAACGATGGGGTTTTCTTCCTACTTTGGTTTGAATAGATTTCGTCTGGAAATATCAAAGGCTGTAAATTAGTAAAGCCCGAAACATAGAAAAAGCGTGATTCACAGTATAGTATACTCCCACTCCAATCCTCCGGCATGCTTATGCTTAGAGCTATCATTACAACACAGACAGATTGTTGAGCAGCTTATATCGTATTTTTCGGCAGCTTCTTTAAATGTATTGAATATTTCTCCGGTGGTGATACACCTTATCTTCTTACTTCTTTGTCGCACTGTATTCTTGAATTTACAGCTTTTACAACTGCTTCCCCGCAATAAATTTCCCGGATATGCCTGCCAGGTCTTGCCACATTCACTACATTGTACTAATATGGGTTTATTCCTGCTTACATAGGTTCCTATAACTTTAATTGTAGGCAACCGCTTTGCGATTTCCTCAACAAAATCATCATGGGTTCTCCGTGCTTTATTGGCACATTTCGGACAGCCGGTTCTATTATATTTCGCTACAAGATGATAGGGTTGGGTAGACCATATATAGCCACATATTTTACATTTTATTCTTATAGAAGTATCAATATTGATATATTCTGCCAGAGGGATAATATTGGGCTGTAATGAATTTAATCTTTCAACAAAGTCATTATGTGTCATTTTTAAAGTACCGGCACATTTAGGACATCCCGAACCTAAACGTAAAGAAGACGGTCTCACATGCCATTCATGATTACAGACTTTACATTGTGCTTTAATTCTATTATTAGCTCCTGCAAAATCACCAATAATTTCAATCTTATCATTTATTTTAGACAGTTCTTCTCTAAATTCCTCAGTGCTCATTCGTCTTGAATCAATTTGAGCATTCTTCTTAATTTTTTCCCACTCACTTGTACCAAGGTTCGAATTTAATCCGAATTCGGAGAGAACCTTTTTGGTTATTTCAATCAGTTTATCTGTATTCCGGCGAGAAACAAGATCGCAATGTGTCACCAGGCAATTATCGAAAGGAACTGTTGCATCATCATAGTGGTCGTATATAGTTATGAGTTTGATGCCTTTATCTTTGCACAATAGATGCTTTTCCCAGTCTTTCGCTACCATATTTTTATGCCAGTGCCACGAACCGGGCTCTACAGCTACTTTTAAATCAGGCACATATATGTCTAATTCAACTCCTATCACCGTTTTTTCTCTTGACATGACTTTAGATTCGCCCAGAATATGAGCAAATGAGTGATATATGAACTGCTCTAAAAAGGAGGTGCAGGACCTGTGACAGTTAGGACAGCCACGTTGGTTCAGAACATCGTGAGGTCTTATTTGATACTCATATCCGCAGGCATTACAATGAAGCGGCATAAGTGTATGATTGTTTATATACATTGCACCTTCGCCGACAACAAGATTCGGGTCGATTTTATGGAGACGCTCCAAAAATATCTCCATCGTCAAGCGTTGAGACGCTCCTTTCTGGGATCGTCCACATTCCGGACATCCCCTGCCACTAAGAACATGTGCAGGAGTGATATCACACTCATGTCCACATTTCAAGAATCTGAATTTAGTTTTTTCAAGTGCCTTCGCATACCGACCAGTTATGATAACGTCATCTCTCAGGGATTTTAAGTCTTTCACAAACTCCGCATGAGATTTCAGTTTGACTCCGGCACACTTGGGACAACCATGTCCGTGCAATAGACTTCCTGCACGCGGCGACCATTCACAACCACATTTATCGCATCTTACAGCAATTTTAGAGTTGTAATCCTTGTATGTTCCCAAGACAGTAACTTTTAAATTCTGTGCTTTCAATTCATGACAGAAGTCTATATGAGTTTTTTTCTTTACCATACGGCTAAAACCGATCAAGTTATAAGCTAAATGATACTCATCAAATCGGTAATTATCTCAACCTAAATTTTACCATCTTTTTGGCAACACATTTCTCTGTCAATTCTTCTATGGTCTGAGTTGCATATTGTTTTGATAGCCCTATTTCAGCTGCCAACGCTATGACGTCAGCAAGTGCAGGTTCTCCTTTCCCATTTATAGTCGTGGTGTGGTAACCATTAAAACCGTTACTTGGTAAAAGGTCATAAGCCGGCGAAAGTTTCCATGCTCCGTTAGCCCATTGGAAAGACAAGTTTTTGGCATGATCATCCCTATTTGAAATCAATACATTGAACACCATCAATCGAAACATTTCTGCTACTTGCTCCATATCCTTGGTAAGATTCAGTGTTAGTTTAAGCAATATAGAGTAATCAAGGCTTGGAATCCGATAGTTAGCGTGAAGTAATCCTGCTGCACTTACCGTATGGATTTTACCTTGAGGAGCTCTGTCAAATCGTTCGACTCCAAAGTAACGATTATCAAACAAGCGAGTTTCTGCCATCCGTATTCCACAATCACGAGCGAGCAATGAATAGTTGTACTCGATCTCTCCCACATCAACAGGATCATTTGTAGCCTTAAATTTCACAAGCCATTCACGACCATCTACTTTGGTAAATATTTTGGGACGGGCACCACCCGATGAACCTCCATATTTATAAAGCAGGTCTACCGACCCTTTACTTTCCTTGCTCTCAAGTATCTTTGCAACTTCTTTTGCCAAGCTATCAAAATTGAGATACTCAGCATCAGTTACAACACTTTTATCCGGGTAATATTCCAACGCACCACGTCCCGTGGAGCCAATAAGAGATAACCGTTCTAAAATATTCAACTTATATGGATCTATTCCTCTTTCTTGCAAATAGCGATCAAGCAGAAGATTACCCCAACCATCAGGTAAGCTATCATCAAATACTCCGAAGTTTCCGCCAAACGGATCTCGCTTAGCCATTATCAATCCCGATTTCAACGGTAAATAGAATGGAGATATTGAGAAACCGGTCTGTATCCAATCCGCATCGTATTCAAAACCACACATACCTTCAGGCGTAAGAGCCATTCGCCCTATGCGCCTGCCAGATATAAAGACCTCTATTATTGAAATATTATCCATTTCTACTCCCCCGTTTTCGTTGTTTTAGTTGCCCTGCCCTTAGTATATCATCAACACTTTGATAGGTCTTACTGTTGAAAAGAGCTTCGAATTCATCGGTCATATCCAGCGCAAAGGCAAGCATCACCAGTGAGCGTAAGGACATTTCCCCTGACGATTCAAAGCGCCTATAAGAAGCCAAAGAAACTCCTGATTTCGTAGCAAGCATATTTTGCGTCCATCCCTTTTCCAGTCGCCTCAACTTTACACGTTCAGCAATACCCAGCATCAACGAATCCGGAGTTTTATTTATAAGTGATAATATATTATCATTTATTCCATTTTTCATTCAATAATTACCATTATATGAGCACTTACAAAGTTAATCAAAGTTTCTCTATTATCAAACTAATAAGATGAAAATAATCACTTTAAAGTAGTTGGAAGGCTTCTATCCACCTTATTTCATTTTCCCCAAAATCTTAGGAAACTGCCAAAAGAACAACAGCGTACAGCAAATTGCAGCCGTAGCATCGGATATAGCCTCAGCCGCATATACCCCGGTCACTCCCATATAATGCGGCAGTATCAATGCTAACGGAATCAACAGAATGACCTTGCGGAGCAAAGCGATAAAAATGGATATCTTAGCCTGCCCCAGTGCAACAAACATATTCTGACAGGCACGTTGCAAGCCGAAAATAGTCATACCACCCAGAAAGACAGGCATGGTCCAACGGACCGTTTCTATCAACTTTTCATCACTTGTAAAAGCAGATGCAACCGTTGAAGGGAACAGGATCATAAGCAGCATCAGAATCAGATTAAAAGAGAACATGGTGATCAGTGCAATACGGAAACAGTCCTTCACACGCTGCTTGTCACCATGGCCATAATTATAACTTACAATCGGAATAAAGCCTTGCGCAAACCCCGTCAGCGGCACACTGGCAAACTGCATCGAAGTCTGTAATATCGTCAACGCACTGACGTAAATATCTCCAAAATCTTTCAAGCTACTATTCAGCACAAAGCCCACCAAACTCTCTGTACTGGCCATAATGAACGGAGATACTCCCAGTCCCAACATCGCAACAACAATTCCCCGGTTCAACTTCATATAGTGCCTCTCCAAAGGCAGAGAAGCCTTCCGGGAAAACAGGAAAGACAGTACCCATGCGGCACTGCAAGCCTGAGAAATCACCGTAGCCAAAGCAGCACCTTTCACCCCCATATCAAACCAGAAGATAAAAATAGGATCAAGAATGATATTTAATAAAGCTCCGATTAAGACAGAGTACATGGCAATGGCAGGACGCCCCTGCGCATTGATAAAGGAATTGAGTCCGGTGGAAATCTCTACAAAAACAGTTCCCAGCAAATAAATGGAAAGGTAATCGACCGCATAGCCCAATGTATGTTCCGAAGCGCCTGTAAAGAGCAGGATAGGCTCCATGAAGGTATAGGCAATGAAGGAAGTAATTAACGTAAATAGAATCAGCAAGGTAAAACCATTCCCCAATATCTTTCCGGCACGCTGGCGGTCACCTTGTCCGAGGGCTATGGCAGCCAACGGTGCACCACCACCGCCCACTATTGCTGAAAAAGAAGAAATCAACACCACGAGAGAAATTGTCACCCCTACGCCTGCCAATGCATCCGTCCCGATGCCCGGTATGTGTCCGATATAGATACGGTCGACAATGCTATAAAGCAAATTGACGAATTGTGCTGCTACTGCCGGAAGCGCCATCTTGAAAACCAGTGGCAACATACGCTCGGTTCCTAGACGTTCTTCATATTTATTGATCATCGTGATTCTTCTTTTCTAAAAACGAGTGCAAAGGTACAAGAATTTCCACTCGGCCCCAAAGTAATAGGGGCGGCTTTTACAGGAAACGGAAATAAAACACTTCTACTAGCATTACAGAAGAAAAGTGTCCCGGCAAAACTGTATCAAGAGCTATGAACCCTAACTATAGTTTCCTCGATTGTGAAGGTATAGTGTAGAAAAATCAGAGTTAAATATCTGCAAGAGTTTACAAACTAAAGATAACTCAACAGGAGTTAGCAGAGAAGGTTGGTACGGCAAGAAGTTATATTGCCCGTGCCTTAGGCATCGAGTTCACACCTACATTTTTATAATTCACTGAAAATGTAAAATGAAAGTGTGTCACAAACCCAATAGGTAAATGACACACTCTTATAATAGAAATTAGCGATTTGCTTTACGCTTCTTCACCTCATCCACGAGTTTTGAAAAGGATTTATCCCTTTTACGCTTTTCATATTCGGAAGTGGAGAAATGCCACGCTTCCCGTCGAAGTTTCAGATAACTTTCATAAACCTTACGGTCCAATACACCACTACTTACCGCTTCTAAAACGGCACATCCTGGTTCGTTGATGTGCTTGCAATCCTTGAAATGACACGATGCAGCATAATCTGAAATCTCCAAAACCTCTGCAAGAGAATCGGGATCGTCAATGGCCAAGCCAAATTCACGGACGCCCGGAGTGTCGATTAAAACACCCGAACTGTCCATCAATACCATTTCACGACGGGTCGAAGTATGACGGCCTTTTCCTGTGGACAGGCTTATATCAGATGTGAGCAATACCGGCTTTTCACAAAGAGCATTCACCAAAGAGCTTTTCCCGACACCCGAAGAACCGACAAACACAACCGTTTCGCCTTCCGATATGGACTTCCGTAACCGGACAATTGTTTCGAGCTGATGAATACTCGTGAAAAATACGGGTATCTGACTGGAGATATGTTTTATTTGTTCCTCAACACTCTGTCTGTCAAAATCTAAATCGGCTTTATTAAGAACCAATACAGAGCTGATATTTTCCTCCATTATCTGAACCATAAAGCGTTCTACCCTGCGAACATTGAAATTATCATCAAGGCTCTGCACAATAAATGCCTTATCGACATAAGAAGCAATGGCCTGCTTATCAGCAACCGTGCCACTTTTCTTGC
>ERZ839767.4085-NODE-4085-length-15411-cov-16.463988_pt1 | contig 15411 bp, 15 predicted proteins | sample MGYA00519879_ERZ839767 | MGnify/ENA primary metagenome ERZ839767 (study PRJEB31850, sample SAMEA3708852) | human gut metagenome | biome: human gut; feature: human-associated habitat; material: faeces | place: China | collected 2014 ...
AGTTTTCATTAAACGCCTCCTAAGCTCAAGATAACCATCAATGCACAAACAAACTTGAAGTTGTCGGAGTGAAACTCCGCCATTTCACAAACGCGAACTTACCATTTCCCTTTGGTAATTCGTCCGCCGACCAAAATGACAGAAAAAATAGCGGCGAAAAACAGGAACGTAAGCCAGATTGGACTTAGTACCCATAACCATGACCATGAAATCAAACCCATTACTTTTAGCACAACAAAAATCAAAGTCAAGGCAACTATGGGGTCTGTTCCTGAGCGTCTTGATTTCTTCTCCATACACTTATCACCTCGGAATCCCAATTATCGTGCCCGCATAAACCCGCAGCAGCCCAACTTTTCAAGCTCCACAAATCCCAGCGATTGATAAAATGCCACGGTTTTGGGTGTATTATCCGTTACCAGTTGGATTTGCCGGACATCCGCATACCGTTCCAGCACCGCTTTGAGCAGCGACGTGCCGATGCCCTGCCGCTGCTTTTGGGGATATACCAAAATATCCTGCACAAGAATAATGGTAGCGCCATCCCCCACCACCCGGACAATGCCGAGCAGTTCTTCATTTTCATAGGCCGCCAGAACAAGCAGAGAATTTTTGTAACCCCGCTCCAGCGCCGTCATATTTTCCGTGTATGCGGTCCAGCCCACCTGTGTGTAGAGCTGCCAGATTTCGTCTTTTTTGAATTCTGTGTATTCTTTTATCTTCATGTTTCTTCACACACCCTGCACCCCAAGGTCGCGCAGGATGTCGGCGCGGGTTTCCAGCGCAAGGGCAGCAATGCGCCGGATGCGCTCCGGCGTCATGTAGGGGGCAAGGCCGCTGATAGAGAACGCGCTGTCCGCCTTGCCGCCGGGGCCGGGTATGGCCAGCGCCACGCAGCGGATGCCAAGCTCGTTTTCCTCATCGTCAATGGCATAGCCGCAGGCGCGCACCTCGTTCAGCTGGGCGCACAAAGCAGGCAAATCGGTCACAGTGCGGCCCGTCAGCTTTTGCGGGTTGCTGTGCCGCCACACATCCTCCACCTCTTCTTCGGTCAGGGTAGCCAGGATGGCTTTGCCCACACCGGTACAGTACAGCGGGCTGCGCAGCCCCACCCGGCTGGACATCCGCATGGGGCCGCTTTCCGTTTTATATATGTACACGATATCCTGTGCATCGCGGATGACCAGGTGCACCGCTTCGCCGGTGCGCTGGGCCAGGCGTTCCAGGTGTACCTTGGCAACGCTCATCACATCCATGCTGTTGACGATGCCGGAAGAAATTTCAAACATCTTTAAAGTCAGGCGGTACTTGCCGGTTTCGCTGTCCTGCGCGGCATATCCCAGGCTGACCAGGCTGCCCAACAGGCGGTGGGTTGTGCTTTTGGCCAGGTGAGCGTCTTCCGCCAGGCGCTGCAAACTGGCTCCGGCCGGGTGGACGGCCAGCACTTCGATCAGCTCAAAAATGCGCGCAACACTCTGCACACCGCCCTTATCAGAATTTTTTACGGTTTGGTCCTCCATAACGCATCCTCCGCAAAAATTAACAAAAAATTCATAATTTATAACTTTGCCCGGTTCTGCTCCCATCGGGCCGGAATTGTTCCGCATTGTGGAATTAAGTATACCAGCAAACGGCGTTTTTCGCAAGTAGCATCCCACAAGGCGGAACCCCCTCAATATTGCCAAAAAAGGCCTCGCTCTGACTGGTAAAATTGACCGATTGACGGCGCGGCGCAAAATTTGTATAATAAGCTCAGCAAATTGCGGAACGGTGTTCCACCATAAGGAACCGCTTCACAACTGATGTAAACTTTGTTAATGTAAGGAGAATGCGTTATGAATTCTGTCCTTGAGCGCGTTTACGAAATTGGTATCATCCCCGTTATCGCTTTCAACTGCGTGGACGAGGCTATTCCTCTGTGCAAGGCTTTGATGGATGGCGGCCTGCCGGCTGCTGAGGTCACCTTCCGCACCGCATGTGCTGAAGAGTGCATCAAGAAGATTCACGAAGAACTGCCCAATATGCTGCTGGGCGCCGGCACTGTGCTGACCGTTGACCAGGCTGACCGTGCTATGGCTGCCGGTGCTTCCTTCATCGTTGCTCCCGGCTTCGACCCCGAAGTCTGCAAGCATGTTATCGACAAGGGCGGTATCATGATGCCCGGCACCGCCACTTCCGGCGAGATGCAGCAGGCCATGAACATGGGCTGCGAAGTTGTTAAGTTCTTCCCCGCTGAAGCAAACGGCGGCGTGGACAAGCTGAAGAACATCGGCGCTGCCCTGAAGACCTGCAAGTGGATGTGCACCGGCGGCGTCAACGCCAAGAACGTGAACAACTACCTGGGCTACAACCAGATTATTGCTGTCGGCGGCACTTGGATGTGCAAGTCCGACAAGATCAAGGCCGGCGCATGGGATGAGATCACCGCCATGAGCAAAGAGGCTGTCAACGTAATGCTGGGCCTGGAACTGGGCCACATCGGCATCAACTGCGCTGACGAAGCCGAAGCTGCCAAGACCGCCGAGACCATCGGCAGCCTGCTGAGCATGGCTGTTAAGCCGGGCAACTCCAGCATCTTTGTTGGCAAGAAGGAATTTGAGATCATGAAGAAGCCGGGCCGCGGCACCCATGGTCACATCGCCATCCTGACCAACAATGTTGACCGCGCTATCTATCACCTGAGCCAGCGCGGCGTCAAGTTCGATATGGACAGCAAGAATGTTAAGGACGGCAAGACCATCGCCATCTACTTTGCTGACGAAGTTGCCGGCTTTGCTATCCACCTGGTTCAGAAATAATCTGTTGCCACTGTACAGCAGGTTTGCGCCTGACGGCGCGGTATATTTACAATAAATACAAGGAGTTTCAATATGAAAGTCGTTACTTTTGGCGAACTGATGATCCGTCTGCAGCCGTTCAACTACGAGCGCTTTGTTCAGGCCAACAACCTGGAGTTCACTTTCGGCGGCGGCGAAGCTAACGTTGCTGTTTCCCTGGCAAACTACGGCATGGACGCTGTCTATGTGACCAAGCTGCCCGCACACGCCATTGGTCAGGCCGCTATCAACAGCCTGCGCCGTTACGGCGTTGACACCAGCAAGATCGTCCGCGGCGGCGACCGTGTTGGCATCTACTTCAACGAGAAGGGCGCTTCTCAGCGTGGTTCTGTCTGCATCTATGACCGTGCACACTCTGCCATCCAGGAAGCTTCCACCGCTGACTTCGATTGGGATTCCATCTTTGAGGGCGTGGATTGGTTCCACTTCACCGGCATCACCCCGGCCCTGGGCCCCAATGTTGTTGACATCTGCCGCGAAGCCTGCAAGGCTGCCAAGGCTCATGGCGTTAAGATCAGCTGCGACCTGAACTACCGCGGCAAGCTGTGGACCCGCGAGGAAGCCCGTGCTGCTATGACCGACCTGTGCCAGTACGTTGACGTCTGCATCTCCAACGAGGAAGATGCTAAGGACGTGTTCGGCATCGAGGCTGAGGCCACCGATATCTACGCTGGCGAGATCAACCGCGAAGGCTACAAGAGCGTTGCCAAGCAGCTGGCTGACAAGTTCGGCTTTGAGAAGGTTGCTATCACCCTGCGTGAAAGCCATTCCGCTTCTGACAACGGCTGGAGCGCCATGCTGTACGATGTTGCTTCCAACGAGTACTGCTTCAGCAAGAAGTACGAGCTGCGCATCATCGACCGCGTTGGCGGCGGTGACTCCTTCGGCGGCGGCCTGATCTACGCCCTGCTGAACGGCAAGACCACCCAGGAAGCTGTTGAGTTCGCTGTTGCTGCTTCCGCTCTGAAGCACTCCATCGAAGGCGACTACAACATGGTTACTGTTGCTGAGGTCGAGAAGCTGGCTGGCGGCGACGGTTCCGGCCGTATCCAGCGCTAATTTTCCGCACAACAATTTCCCGTATCTTACGGTTTACCTTCCTACAAAAGAGGTTCGCTTTGGCGGATCTCTTTTTTTGTTTGGGTGGTTTTTGTTTTTGGGGGAGGGGTGTTTTGATGTTTTTTATTTCAGCAATTTTTCAGGCAGCGGGCGCACAATGTGCGCCCCTATGGGTGGGATGTGTATTCAATGCCCATTGCGCATTATAAATCAATCTGTAGGGCGGGATGTCTCATCCCGCCGCGAAGAAACCTTACCATTTACAACAAACGCTGCAAATTACCTGTAGGGGACGATGCTCGCCATCGTCCCACCCGCCGGGTCCTGCCATATCTCCCACCGCCAAAACTCGCAAATCTCCTTCCCCCTCTCATCTACGCGCCTTATTGTAAACCTCAATCTGCCCTCTCCGTTGACATTTCATTTTTTCCCGCGGTATACTATACTTCAGTTTGCGCAAACTTTTTGGGGAAAGGCGGTTACGGCATGTCAGTCAAAGCACAGGTCCTCAGCGCGCTGGACGCAGCGCGCGGGCGGTATATCTCCGGGCAGGAACTTGCCGACCAGCTCGGCGTCAGCCGGGCCGCCATCTGGAAAGCCGTCACTGCCCTGCGTGCGGACGGCACCCCCATTGAAGCCATTACCAACCGCGGCTATGCTCTGCCCCACGGGGCAGACCTGCTGAACGCGGACGCCATCACAGCGCTGCTGGCCCCTGCCGTTGCGCAGGCGGTACAGATCACTGTGGTGGACCGCCTGCCCGGCACCAATGCGGCGCTGCGCACCCAGGCCGCCAACGGCGCGCCGGAGGGCCTTGTGCTGATTGCCCAGGCCCAGTCCGCCGGGCGCGGTCGGCGCGGGCACAGCTTCTTCTCCCCGCCGGGCGGGCTGTACCTGAGCATTTTGCTGCGGCCGGCATTCAGCACCCGCCAGTCCCCGCAGATCACCGCATTGGCCGCAGTTGCCGCTGCACGGGCAGCGGAGCAGCTGTGCGGCACGCCCATCCAGATCAAATGGGTGAACGACCTGTGGAAGAACGGCAAAAAGGTCTGCGGTATTCTGACCGAAGCCGCCGTGGACCTGGAATCTGGCATGCTGGATTATGCCGTGCTGGGGCTTGGTTTCAACCTGGTTCAGCCGTCCGGCGGCTGGCCCAAGGAGCTTACCGCGGTGGCGGGTTCTCTGTTTGATTCTGCCCCCGCCCCCGGTGCCCGCGCGGCACTGGCGGCAGCGTTTTTGAACGAGTTCTGGGCGCTGTACCACACCGGCCTGCGCGGCAGCTGGCTGGATGATTACCGCCGCCGCCAGGCCCTGACGGGCCGCCATGTGACCCTGATCCCCAACGGCAGCGAACCGCGCGGGGCTACGGTGCTTGGCATTGACGATGACTGCCGCCTGCTGGTGCGCTGTGATGGCGACCTTGCCCCCACAGCATTCGGCAGTGATGAGATCCGCGTGATTCCAGAGTTGGGCACACTTGCCTGACGTTCCGGCATTGTATATTAAAGAGAGTGAGGAAAGTTATCATGAATACAACTGCTTCCAACGCCCGCCTGCACAAGATGGTGGGCTGCGCCCTGTTTGCCGCCCTGACCGCTGTTTGCAGCCAGCTGGCTATCCCTATGCCGTGGGGCGTGCCGATCAATCTGGCACTGTTTGCCGTGTACATGGCGGGCACCATGCTGGGCCCCGTATGGGGTGCCGCCAGCCAGCTGGTTTACCTGCTGCTGGCCGCTGTGGGTGTTCCCGTTATGGCCGGTATGCAGGGCGGCCCCGCTGTTCTGCTTGGCAAAACCGGCGGCTATGCCATCGGCTACCTGCTGGCCGCGCTGATTGCCGGTGCCTTTGCCGCCAAGCTGCCCCGCAAGTTCGGCTGGCTGGCCTTGGGCTGCGTGGTTGGCTGCGCCGCCTGCTATGTGCTGGGCACCATCTGGTTTATGGTGCTGACCGGCCTTGACCTGCCCACCAGCCTGACTTACTGCGTGATTCCCTACCTGCCGGGCGATGTGATCAAGATTGCCCTGGCCAGCCTGCTGACCATCCAGCTGGACAAGCGCATGCCGAAGATCTGAGCTTATCTTCTCCCATGTTTTCTGCGCACCCCTTACTGATAAGGGGGTGCGCTTTTTTTGCTGCCTACCTGCCACGCTTTATTGCACCCACTTCCTGCACATGGTATAATGGTTACACTACACAAAACATGAGGTACGCCAATGAAATGGATCGCTGTTGATTACGGGGAGCGCCGCACGGGGCTGGCGGTATGTGATGCTTCGGAGCTGATCGTTACGCCTGTTACCCCGCAGATTGAGGAAAAAAGCCTGAACAAAGTAGCAGAGGCTGCCGCCGCTGCCCGGCTGGCCCAGGGGGCTGAGGGCGTTGTGTGCGGCCTGCCCCGCAACATGGACGGCACCGAGGGTTCCCGCTGCGTAAAAAGCCGCCGCTTTGCCGCGCGGCTTGCCACTGCCTGCGGGGTGCCCGTTGTGCTGTGGGATGAACGCCGCACCACGGTAACGGCGGCAGGCATTCTTTCGGCCAACAGCACCTTTGGCGCAGACCGCAAAGCTCGGCTGGATTCGGTTTCCGCCGCAGTGATCTTGGAAAGTTTTCTGGCATGGCGCAAAGCCCACCCCGGCGAAGAACCGCCGGAGGTTGCCGCGCCCACTGCCCCGGAGCAAGCATAACAAGGAGGTTTTCCCATGCCTGAAGCACTTACCCGCATCCCCACCCATGCCGCCATTATTGTGGACGGCAACCGCCGCTGGGCCAAGAACCGCGGCCTGCCCGCCAGCTTTGGCCACAAGGCCGGTTTTGACCGCCTGAAAGAGATCACCCGCTATGCTGTGGGTGACTGCGGCATCAAGGTGCTGAGCCTGTATGTTTTTTCCACCGAGAATTTTGCCCGCGATGCCAAGGAAGTCGGCTACCTGATGGACCTATTTGCCAATAACTTCCGCACCATTGCCGAGGAAATGAACGAGCGCGACTGTCAGGTACTGTTCAGCGGCCGCCGTGAAGGGCTGCAGCAGCGCGTGCTGGACGCTATGGACTACATGATGGACCTGACGAAGGACAACAAGACCGGCATTGTAAACTTCTGCCTGAACTATGGTTCCCACGCCGAGCTGACCGATGCCATGCGCGCCATTGCCGGTGAGGTGCAGAACGGCACTCTGGCCCCGGCTGACATCAACGAGCAGACGATTGAAAGCCACCTGTACCGCCAGCTGCCCCCTGTGGACTTTATGATCCGCACCAGCGGCGAGGAACGCATCTCCAACTTCCTGCTGTGGCAGTGCGCCTATGCGGAGTTCTATTTTACCCCGGTGCTCTTCCCGGATTTCACCAAGCAGTGTTTTGATGAAGCCCTGGCCGAATACGCCCACCGTGACCGCCGGATGGGCGGTAACACCAAAAAGAAATAATCACACAAAAATATCCCACAGGTTTTGGCTGATATGCCATGAAACCTGTGGGATATTTTTTATTGGGCTGCATATTCTATTACTGGGCGCTGGAATCCGAAGCCGCACTGTCGGCGGTATCATCGGCGCTGGGGCCGGGGTAATTATCAATGGTTACCTTGTAAATGGTAACGGTGCTGTCTTCCTGCGGGCGGTAGGTATCGGTTTCGTCCTCATTCTTCACCGTAGGAACACAAGCAATCTGATCCACCACATCCATGCCCGCGTATACCTGGCCAAACACGGTATCGGTGTTATCCAGGTAGGGCAGCCCGCCCGCCGCGGCATAGGCGGAGACCTGCTCATCGGAATAGCCGTTATCTCGCAGTTGCTGCTGCATGGTTTCATCCACGCTGTTTGGCAGGGCTGTGACAAAATAGAACTGGCTGTTGCCGCCCGTCACCTCGCCGCCCTGGGCAAAGGCCGCGCAGAGCGCACCGGCATAGTGGCGCAGGCTGCTGTCCGCTTCCAGCGGGTAGGGGTTATTGGACCAGATGGTCGCGCCGCCGCTGCCCGTTCCGCCTGCATCACCGCCCTGCACGGCAAAGCCGTATTGGGCGCGCCAGATCACCGTATTATCATAGTAGCCGCTGCGGGCCAGGCCCACAAAATTCTGTACCGCCATGGGGGCAGCGTCCGGGTAAAGCACAGCGCGCACCTCGCCAAGGGAAGTGGAAAAGATGGCGATAAAATCCCCGTCAGACGGCTGGGCAAACTGGCGTTCCCCGCTTTCCACTGCGGCGCGCTGCGGGGCTTTATGGCTGGTTTCCGCGCCGGAACAGCCACACAGCAGCAGGGCAAAAGCCAGCGCCGCAGCCAGCACCGCGGCATGGATGAGTCGTTTCATGGGCATACCCCCTTGGACAAAAATACCGCAATAAATCTTTTTACGGCGCAGCGAATTTATTCAATATATAGAATATTATATCACAGATTTGGTGAAATGAATAGCTTGACGTTTGAGGAAAAACACGGTAAACTAGATACAGAGAAAACAAGGGGAAACAACAAAATATGCCCCTTTTTGATGACAGGAGAAACTGACCATGGCAGATGAACTGACCCCCGAAATGCTTCAGGAAGCACAGCCGGATCTTTTGACCCTTGAGGACGAAGACGGCAAGGAATGCACCTTTGAAGTGATCGATGCGACCGAAGTAAACGGCACCCGCTACCTGGCCGTGATCCCCTATCAGGAAGATCCCGAAAGCCTGGACGAAGAGGCCGAACTGATTCTGATGCGGATCGGCACCGATGAGGCCGGTGAATATATGGACATTGTGGATGACGACGAAGAACTTTTGACCGTTGGCAAAGTGTTTGAAGAGCGTCTGCGCGCCATGTATGACATCGACGATGACGATGTGGAAGGCCAGCCCTCTTAACCGCATCGCAGCACTTAGCTAAACCCTGCGTGGTTCGATTTGTTGCAGCTTTATATAATCCTACTAATCAATCTTTGGGAGCCCGGATTTGTCCCCCGCCGGATCGCAGACCTCCCGCCCCGTGTATACACGGCAAGCGGAAGAAGGGAGCGTGATTGCGGGTGCAGGGCACCCACCTGCCATATAACGGTAGGTTTTGATTGGCTGCAGACGGCCGCGCGGGATTTTTTGTACACCTTACAGGGGAAGGGAATGCCTTTCCCCTGTTTTTTTCACGCTACCGCGCTGCTATGTGCGCGGCACGCATACCGGCATTATTCTTTATTCTCTATTCTTTCTTATTTGAACGAAAGGTTGTTGTCGTTTTGGGTAAGCAGATCAAAGCGGGCGAAAAGCTGCCGTTTTTTAAATACGATACCCCGTACAGCGCAGCCAACAGTTTCCGCCAGCTTTTGGCGGAGCATGCACCGCTGGTACTGGTGTTCATGAGCAACTTCGGCCACCCCATCACCCGCACCTTTGTGGGTCGGTATGCCGCCACCTATGACGAGCTGACCGGCGGCAGCCTGGCGCTGGTGGTGCGTTCCCGCGCGGACCGCCTGGCCCGCAGCGTGGGGCCGGATACCCTGCCTTATCCTCTGCTGTGCGATGCGGACGGCGTTCTGTATGACCTGCTGGATATTCCCACCCGCAGCGGAGCGCTGAGCACCTACAGCCTGGAAGCATGGCAGATCATGCGGGATGCCAAGCGCCGCGGCTATCACTCGCCTGCCAACGGTCAGCAGCAGCTGCCGCTGACCCTGGTGCTGGACAAGGACGGCACGGTGCTGTTCAGCCATTACGGTGCCAGCCTGACCGATGTTCCGGCGGACTGCGGTGCGGCCCAGTCCTTGTTGGAAGATCTGGACGTAGCCAAGCCGGTAGATGTGGACGATGCCGATGTGACCATCTATGCGGACCCCGGCGCAGCGCCGGATATTCCCGGCCTGACTCCGCATATACATGAATACGCCCAGCCGAACCTGGGTGAAACCGGCGTGTTCAGCGTGTTTGACGACGCCTATAAAGACGAAGAGTAAGCAAAACAAAACCCGCGCCCCTTCCGCTGTGTTGTACCACAGCTGGCAGGGGCGCGGGTTTTTATTGCTTTATAGGGTGTTGTTTACTGCATCACTGCGCCCAGGTTGGCGGAAGCCACCATGCGGGCGTAACGGGCCAGCCAGCCGGACTTGACGTTCGGCTCCGGCTGGACGTAAGCAGCCTTGCGGCGTGCCAGCTCTTCATCGCTGACGGCCAGATGGATGGATGCTTCGGGGATGTTGATCTCGATGGTATCTCCTTCTTCAATCAGGCCGATGGGACCGCCGGAAGCAGCCTCCGGGCTGACATGGCCGATAGCAGCGCCGCGGGAAGCGCCGGAGAAGCGGCCGTCCGTGATCAGGGCCACGGTGGTGTCCAGCTTCATGCCAGCCAGTGCGCTGGTGGGATTCAGCATCTCACGCATACCGGGGCCGCCCTTGGGGCCTTCGTAACGAATGACCACCACATCGCCGGGTACAATCTTGCCGTCATAGATGGCCTGGATGGCGGTTTCCTCGCTGTTAAACACGCGGGCCGGGCCGGAGTGGACCTGCATTTCCGGTGCAACGGCGCTGCGCTTGACCACACAGCCGTCCGGGGCAATATTGCCCCACAAAATCTGCAGGCCGCCGGTCTTACTGTAGGGATTCTCGATGGAGCGGATGGCCTTATCGTTCATGATGTGGGCACCGGCGATGTTCTCGCCCAGCGTTTTGCCGGTAACGGTGGGAACATCCAGATCCAGCAGCCCGGCCTTAGCCAGCTCTGCCTGCACAGCGGGAATGCCGCCAGCAGCGTACAGATCCGGCATGTGGGTGGGGCCTGCGGGAGCCAGGTGGCAGAGGTTCGGGGTCTTAGCGCTGATCTCGTTGAAGAGCTTCAGGTCAATGGGCACACCGGCTTCGTAAGCGATGGCCAGCAGGTGCAGCACCGTGTTGGTGGAGCAGCCCAGGGCCATATCGCAGGTCAGGGCGTTGCGGATGGAGCGTTCGTTGATGATCTGGCGGGCGGTCACATTGTTCTTGACCAGATCCATGATGGCCATACCGGCCTTTTTGCCCAGCTGCAAACGCTTGGAGTAAACCGCCGGGATGGTGCCGTTGCCGGGCAGGGCAATGCCGATGGCCTCGCACAGGCAGTTCATGCTGTTGGCGGTGTACATGCCGGAGCAGGAACCGCAGGACGGGCAGCAGTTGCAGGTGCAATCTTCCAGCTGGGCGTCATCGATCATGCCGGCCTTGTAAGCGCCGACGGCTTCAAACATTTTGGAAAGGCTGACTTCATCGCCGCCATAACTGCCAGCCAGCATGGGGCCGCCGGAACAGACAATGGCGGGCACATCCATGCGCACAGCGGCCATGACCATGCCGGGAACGATCTTATCGCAGTTGGGCACCAGAACCAGGCCGTCCAGCTGGTGGGCCATAAACATGGTCTCCACACTGTCGCAGATCAGCTCGCGGGAGGCGAGGGAGTACTTCATGCCGATATGGCCCATGGCAATGCCATCGCAAACACCAATGGCCGGAACCAGCACCGGGGTGCCGCCCGCCATGCGGATGCCTGCCTTGACGGCATCGGCCAGCTTATCCAGGTTCATATGGCCGGGAACGATCTCACTGTAAGCCGAAACCACGCCGATCAGCGGGCGTTCCAGCTCTTCCGGGGTGTAGCCCAGGGCATAGAACAGGCTGCGGTTTGGGGCGCGCTCCGGGCCTTTTTTAACGTTATCACTTCTCATATTTTTCTCTCCTTTGCAGCGGGAAAAGGGCATGGTCCTTTTTAGGGGCAATCTTTGCTGTTTATAGTATCGCACAAATACCAGAAACAAGCAAATAAATTCATGTTCCGGAACGGTCAAGACCGTTCCCTGCAAATCGGGCTTATGGTATGCAGCTGCCCCCATAGGGGGCGCACATCGTGCGCCCGCGGCCTTAACATGACAGTCACACCAAACAAACACAGGGCGGCCATGCCCCGGAACATCCGGTTTCCCGGCTGCCAGAGGGCTGGCCGCCCCATGTTTATGCCCGCAGATGCAGGCCAAATATTACGTCAGATGTCCGGAATTCGATTACTTTTTCATCCAGCTCATCATGCCGCGCAGTTCCTTGCCGACCTTTTCGATCAGGTGCTCGGACTGCATACGGCGCTGTGCCAGGAAGTGGACCTTGCGGCCGCCCTTCGGGCTCATCTCGGTCAGGAACTCGGAAGCGAAGGTGCCATCCTGGATCTCGGTCAGGACCTTCTTCATCTCCTTGCGGGTTTCCTCGGTGATCAGGCGCTTGCCGGTGCGGTAGTCGCCGTATTCAGCGGTGTTGGAGATGGAGTAGCGCATCTTGTCAAAGCCGCCCTCGTTGATCAGGTCAACGATCAGCTTCATCTCGTGGCAGGTCTCGAAGTAAGCCATTTCCGGTGCGTAGCCAGCTTCCACCAGGGTGTCAAAGCCAGCATGGATCAGCTCGCAAACGCCGCCGCAGAGCACAGCCTGCTCGCCGAACAGGTCGGTCTCGGTTTCCTCCTTGAAGGTGGTCTCCAGGATGCCTGCACGGCCGGCACCGATGCCGGAAGCGTATGCCAGGGCGATTTCCTTTGCCTTGCCGGTGTAATCCTGCTCTACGCAGATCAGGGACGGGCAGCCTTCGCCTTCAGTGTACAGGCGGCGGACAATGTGGCCGGGGCCCTTGGGAGCGATCATGATAACGTCAACATTTTTCGGAGCAACAATGGTCTTGAAATGGATGTTGAAGCCGTGTGCAAAAGCCAGTGCCTTGCCCTCGGTCATGTAGGGGGCAACCTGGCTGTTGTAGATGTCAGCGCACAGTTCATCGGGAACCAGCATCATAACAACATCGCCGGCCTTGGCAGCCTCTTCAACTTCCATCACCTTAAAGTTTTCATGGGTTGCAGCAAACTCGGATGCCTTTTCCCAGTGGGCAGAGCCCTTGCGCAGGCCGACAACAACGTTCACGCCGCTTTCAGCCAGGTTTTCGGAATGGGCATGGCCCTGGGAGCCAAAGCCGATAACAGCAACGGTCTTGCCGTCGAGCACGCCGAGGTTGCAGTCGGAATCATAATACTTTTTGATTGCCATGATAATTTCTCCTTTGTTTTGTTTGTATGGTTTGTAAAAATAAAAACGTATCTATCTTCAACCCGCCGCCGGGGATTCCTGAAAGGGCCGCGGGCCAAATGCAAGTTCGTTGAACCGCAAAAGCTGCTTTATTCTTCGTCCTGCGGGCAGTGGGTGCCGGGCAGCGGCAGCTGAGCGGCGCGTACTTCCTGCGGGGGCTTTTGCATGTGGGGATGCTTGCCGCCGCGCTCCAGCGCGGTAATGCCGGTGCGGCACAGTTCCAGGATATCGTATCCGCTGAACATTTTCAGGAAGGCGTTGATTTTTTCCGGGCGGCCGGTCAGTTCAAACACCATAGAGTCCGGCGAAAGATCAATGATCTTGGATTTATAGATCGTAGCGATTTCCCGCATTTCGGCACGCTCGGCGGTATTGCAGGCCACTTTCAGCAGCAGCAGTTCCCGCTGCAGGCTCTTATCCGGGGTCAGTTCAAATACCTGGCGGGTCACTTCCAGCCGCTCGGTCTGTAAAATCAGCTGGCTGATGGCGGCATCGTCGCCATGCAGGGTAACGGTAATGCGGCTGACCGCCGGGTCGTTGGTGGCGGAAACCGTCAGGCTGTCAATGTTGAAGCCGCGGCGGCAGAACAGGCTGGAAACGCGCGCCAAAACACCGTTATGGTTATCCACCAGCAGACTGATGACCCGCCGGGGTGCCGCTGTTTCGGCAACTTTGTTCGGATTTTGATTTTGCTGCATTGCGTGCTGCCTCCTTACTCCATGATGATATCGTTGATATCGCCGCCGCCGGGGATCATCGGCAGAACCTTTTCATCCTTGCCGATGCGGCAGTCGATCCAGGAAGGACCTTTCTGCTTCATGGCGTCGGCGAACGCTGCCTTGAACTCGGCAATATTGGTAGCACGATACCCCTTTGCGCCAAACGCTTCAGCCAACTTTACAAAGTCGGTGCGGCGCTGGGGATCGGTGTTGGAATAGCGCTTGCCGTAAAAGCTGGTCTGCCACTGGCGCACCATGCCAAGCACCTGGTTATCAAAAATAACGGTGATGATGGGCAGTTCATAGCTGACAGCGGTGCAGCCTTCGTTCAGGTTCATGTGGAAGGAACCGTCGCCGGTCAGCATGACCACGCGGTGGTCATTGCCCAGGGCAACCTGTGCGCCAATGGCCGCGCCGTAGCCAAAACCCATGGTGCCCAGGCCGCCGCTGGTCAAAAAGCCGCGGCTCTTGGTGTGGTGCAGGTACTGGGCAGCCCACATCTGGTGCTGGCCGACATCCGTTACATACACGGCCTCGGGGCCGGCCTGCTCACAGATCTCGTTGATGATCTGGTGGGGTTTCAGCTCGGTGAAGCTGTCCTTCGGGTGGTAGTCATTGCGCTGCCATTCACGGATCTGCTCCATCCAGATCTTATGTTCGGTCTTTTCGACATACGGCAGGATGGCTTGCAGGATATAGGAAGCATCGCCTGCCAGTGCCAGATCCACATCCACATTCTTGCCCAGTTCACTGGGGTCAATATCGATCTGGATGATTTTTGCCTTGCTGGCAAACTTATTCGGGTTCAACGCCACACGGTCCGAGAAGCGGGCGCCGACGGCAATGACCAGATCAGCTTCCGAAATAGCCTTGTTGGCGGCATAGCAGCCATGCATTCCCAGCATACCCAGGTTGTGCGGCTCGCCATAGCCCAGCACGCCGGCGGCCATCAGGGTGTGGGTGGCGGGCATACCGGTCTTTTCCAGCAGGTCACGCAGGGGCTGGCAGCCCGCCGCGCTGCGCACGCCGCCGCCAAAGTAGACGATCGGGCGTTCCGATTCATTGATGAGCCGTGCGGCTTCCTTGACCTCTTCCTCATTATAGCGGGTCACGGTTCGGATCAGCTCCGGCTCTTTGTGGGTGAACTCGCAGGAGTTCGCGGTGACATCCTTGGGAATATCCACCAGCACGGGGCCCTTACGGCCGGACTGTGCAATGCGGAAGGCTGCCCGCATGGTGTCGGCCAGGTCTTCGACCTTGCGCACGGTGAAGTTGTGCTTGGTGATGGGCATCGTGATGCCCTCAATGTAAGCTTCCTGGAAGCTGTCCCGGCCCAGCAGGCTGGTGGCAACGTTTCCGGTAAAGGCAACCATTGGCACGCTGTCCATATAAGCGGTGGCGATGCCGGTGACCAGGTTGGTGGCACCCGGACCGCTGGTGGCCAGCACCACACCGGTGCGGCCCGTTGCGCGGGCGTAACCGTCTGCCGCATGGGAAGCGCCCTGCTCGTGGGCGGTCAGGATATGGCGGATGCGGTCAGAGTTTTTATATAGTTCGTCGTACAGGTTCAGAACTGCGCCGCCGGGATAGCCAAAAATTGTATCGACCCCCTGCTCCGCGAGCACTTCGACAAAAATCTGCGAACCATTCAGAATCATTAAAAAAACTCCTTTCCGTTTCTTAAGGCAATACCGCATAATTCTAAGTGCCGATACGGCGAGCGAGGTGCGGCAG
>ERZ839767.4109-NODE-4109-length-15328-cov-3.441956_pt1 | contig 15328 bp, 19 predicted proteins | sample MGYA00519879_ERZ839767 | MGnify/ENA primary metagenome ERZ839767 (study PRJEB31850, sample SAMEA3708852) | human gut metagenome | biome: human gut; feature: human-associated habitat; material: faeces | place: China | collected 2014 ...
AATAAGGAAGATAACGGCGGTAATAGGCTACAAAACAAGGTATGCCGGTTTCTTGGGAAATACGGTTGATACGGCAACACTCTTCATAAGTCACTGCCATCGGCTTTTCTATGTATACCGGTTTGCCGGCTTTCATGGACATAATGGCATATGTGGCATGGGAAGAGGGTGGGGTGGCAATATATACGGCATTTACGTCTTCATCATTAATCAGTTCCTGTGCATCATTGTACCATTTGGCAATGCCTCTTTCTTTGGCATAAGCTTTGGCTTTGGAGATATCCCGACTCATCACAGCTACCACTTCGGAGTGTTCAATTTTCTGAAATGCAGGTCCACTTTTGTATTTGGTCACTTCTCCGCAGCCGATAAATCCCCATTTTATTATTTTCTCACTCATACTTGTATATTATTCTTCAAAGTCGAAATCAAAATCAAAGTCATCCACGAATTCAGGCGCAGTGAAGTCTTCCAGTTCACGGCGATCCTTTTTGGTGGGGCGTCCCGTTCCCTTAGCGCGGTTGATAAATCCGCTGATTTTGCTCATTTCCAACAGTTCATATTGCTCTGGGGCGGTTATGTTCTCCATCATTTCGGGAACAAGCTTGGCGCCTACACGCTTTTCAATAGTCTGTAGTACTTTGAAAGAATAGGTAACCGGCGGTTTGCGTACTTGTATTACATCTCCCGGCTTCACCATTCGAGCTGCCTTTGCAAGTGCACCATTGATACTGATACGTCCTTTTTTGCAGGCTTCGGCTGCAATTGTACGTGTCTTGAATATGCGTACAGCCCACATCCATTTGTCTATTCTTGCTTCACTCATTTCTTGTTGAACTGATTCATTGTAATGTCTATACCGGCGAGACAGAAACTTTTAATGATTTCGCCTGCTGTTTTCAGGCGTTCATCCATTGTTTTCCAGTCTTCGTCCGTAAAGTGTCCCAAAACGAAATCCACTTGTCCGCCGCGGGGAAAATCATTACCGATACCAAAACGCAGGCGGGCATAGTTTTGGGTACCTAATGTGGCTGCAATATGTTTCAGTCCGTTATGTCCCGCATCGCTTCCTTTCCCTTTCAGCCGCAGGGTGCCGAAAGGTAGTGCCAAATCATCTACTACAATCAGTACGTTTTCCAACGGAATGTTCTTTTTTTGCATCCAATAGCGTACGGCATTTCCACTCAGATTCATGAAAGTAGACGGTTTCAGCAATATCAGTTGGCGTCCTTTGACCGACATGGTAGCTGTAAAACCATAGCGTCCGTCATTAAAGGTTATTCCGGCTGCTTGAGCTAAAGCATCTACTACCATGAAGCCTATATTATGGCGGGTTTCGTGATATTCGGGACCGATATTGCCTAAACCGGCAATTAGATATTTCATTTTTATATACTTGGCTTTAATGATAATTCAGATAAAAAGAGAGGAACGCGGATTATCGCAGTTGTCCGCGGATATGAAATCTGCGTCGTCTGCGTTAATCCGCGTTCCGGAATATCTCGTTTGCTTACTAAGAAAGCGCCGATTAGTTGTTTGCAGCAGCTGCAGCAGCACCTCTTGCGGCACGAGTCAGCTTAACAGCACATACAACGGCTTCTTTAGCATTCAACAGTTCCAAACCTTCGTAGCTTAATTCACCTACTTTTACCGTTTTGCCCAATCCCAAATGAGATACATTGACAATCAGTTTTTCAGGAATAGCGTTGTACAAAGCTTTAACTTTCAGTTTACGCATCTGCAGAGTCAGCTTACCACCGGCTTTCACACCTTCTGCCAGACCTTCCATTTGTACGGGAACTTCCATTACGATAGGTTTAGTTTCATCAATCTGATAGAAGTCAACGTGCAGGATAGTATCTTTTACCGGGTGGAATTGAATATCTTTCAAGATAGCATTTACTTTCTTGCCATCGATAATCAGGTCAACCACGTAGATGTGCGGAGTATAAACCAAATTGCGCAGACCTTCTGCCGGTACAGTGAAATGGACGTTTTCACCTGCCCCGTAGAGTACGCAAGGTACACCGTTGTCTTTACGAATAGCTTTCAAAGCTCTTGCTTGTTCAGAAGAGCGTTCTGCAATAGTTCTTGCAGTTCCTTTTACTTCAATTGATCTCATTTTTTTAATTTTTTGTGTTACTCTAAATTAAGTGATTTGAGTGCTTAATTCACCATCACACGATGTGGTATTCCACACGATGTTGCAAAAAAGCGGTGCAAAAGTACGCTTTCTTTCTGAAATATCAAAAAAATACTTATTCAAAATCAATATCTATCTTTATTTCACCGGCCGGCTGCGCCTCTTCTATGGCTACTTCTTCTCTGGCTGCATGTCCTTGCTGGTCATTGATATATTCTATTGCTTGAGTGAGTCCGGTCATGAATTTATCGAAATCTTCCTTATATAAGAAGATTTTATGTTTTTCGAAACTGACTTGTGAATCGTCACCTTCACCCATAACCACTTTCTTGCTCTCAGTGATGGCAAGGAACATTTCATCTTTCCGGTTTTTCTTTACGTCAAGATAATAAATACGTTTACCGGCTTTGATGGATTTTGAGAATACAATCTCTTTGTCATTCATATCTGCGTTCATTTTCTTTTTTAAATCTTCCATATCATTAGGTCCGTTTATAATCGGCTTCAAAATTGGAACTTTTTTTTTAACTGTCAAAAGAAAAAGGGCAGAGAATGAAATACTGCATTAAAAAATGTGATTTATTTGCAGAAACTCATTAAAAATATCTACTTTTGCAATTCGTTAATAACAGTATTATTAAAGATTATGATTAACAGAGTTCTTATTCGTCTAAAAATCATACAAATAGTGTATGCTTACTATCAGAACGGCAGCAAAAATTTAGACTCAGCGGAGAAAGAGTTGTTCTTTAGCCTGTCAAAGGCTTATGACCTCTATAACTATTTGTTGATGCTTATGATTGCATTGACGGACTACGCACAAAAACGCATTGACACAGCTAAAGCCAAACTGAAACCTACAAAAGAAGAGTTGTATCCGAACATGAAGTTTGTGGAAAACAAATTTATTGCACAACTTGAAGTGAATAAACAATTGACGGAATTCGTTGCCAATCAGAAAAGGACATGGGCGAATGATCAGGATTTTGTCAAAGAGCTTTATGATAAAATAGTGGAGTCGGATATTTATAAGGAATATATGGCTTCAACTGACAACTCTTACGAGGCAGACCGTGAGTTGTGGCGGAAACTTTATAAGATGTTTGTATTCAACAATGATTCTTTGGATCAGGTATTGGAAGATCAAAGTTTGTATTGGAACGACGATAAAGAGATTGTAGATACATTTGTGTTGAAAACAATCAAACGCTTTGAGGAAAAACAAGGGGCCAACCAACCGTTGCTTCCCGAATTTAAAGATGATGAAGATCAGGAGTTTGCACGTCGTCTTTTCCGTCGTACGATATTGAATGCCGACTATTATCGCCACCTTATCAGTGAAAACACCAAAAACTGGGATTTGGACCGTGTAGCATTTATGGATGTAATTATTATGCAGACGGCTTTGGCAGAAATTCTAAGTTTTCCGAACATTCCGGTCAGTGTTTCGTTAAATGAATATGTAGAAATAGCTAAGCTTTACAGTACGGCTAAGAGTGGTAGTTTCATCAATGGAACATTGGATGGAATTGTTAATCAATTGAAAAAAGAAGGTAAGTTGACAAAAAACTGATACCTTTGCTCTTATAGATTAAAAAACTAAAACGAAATTATTTATGAATTTATTGACTGTATTACTGCAAGCTCCTGCTGCAGGTCCCGACGGAAGCCTGATGTGGATTATGCTGATAGCAATGTTTGTTATCATGTATTTCTTTATGATTCGTCCGCAGAATAAAAAACAAAAGGAAATTGCTAACTTTCGTAAATCTCTTCAAGTAAACCAGAAGGTTATTACTGCTGGGGGAATACATGGAGTGATCAAAGAAATTAACGACGATCATATCGTACTTGAAATTGCATCTAACGTAAAGATTAAGATAGATAAGAATTCTATTTTTGCAGATGCATCTGCTGCAAGCCAGCAACCTGCTAAATAAGTTATAATATAAATAAGCCTATGTTCGAACGTAGGGACATAAAGTCTATTTATTTAGAACTATCTGAAAAGATTAAGAATTTTCTGCTTAGTGATAAGAGCAGAGAATTCTTAATCTTTTTGTTTTTTTTCTTTATTGCCGGAGGATTCTGGCTTTTGCAAACATTAAATAGCGATTATGAAGCCGAGTTTTCTATTCCTGTCCGCTTGAAAGGGGTTCCCAATAATGTAGTTATAACCTCGGAACCGTCTTCGGAACTGCGTGTTAAAGTAAAGGATAGAGGAACTGTCTTGCTGAATTATATGCTCGGGAAGAGTTTCTTTCCGGTGAATCTTGACTTTGCTGATTATAGCGGACGGGATAATCATGTGAGGATATATGCTTCAGAGTTTGAGAAAAAGATCATGAGCCAGCTTAATGTGTCTACTCGTTTGCTGTCGGTGAAACCGGATACGTTGGAGTATATTTATTCTACCGGAAAGTCTAAACAGGTGCCGGTGAAGATGCGGGGAACGGTAACTGCAAGCCGTCAATATTATATTTCCGATACGATTTATTCTCCTGATTCTGTGCTGGTTTATGCACCTGCCAATATTCTCGATACGATAACGACTGCATACACGCAAAAGGTCGAATTGAATGATATCGCAGATACGCTGACTTATCATGTTTCTCTCGTAGGAGTAAAGGGGGCCAAGTTTGTGCCAGGTGCGGTAGATTTAACTTTACCGGTAGATATTTATACGGAAAAAACGGTTGAAGTGCCTTTGCATGGAGTCAATTTCCCGGCAGATAAAGTTTTGCGTACTTTCCCGTCGAAGGTGCAGATTACCTTTAAGATCGGTTTGGGGAGGTTTGATAAAGTCGATGCCGGTAATTTCATGATAAATGTATCTTATGAAGAATTACTGAAGTTAGGATCGAATAAATATACCGTGAAGCTCAAGTCTGTTCCACGGGACGTAAGTCACATTATTCGTATTGTACCCGAAAAAGTAGATTTTCTGATTGAACAAGTATCTCCCAATGAGTATTAAAATCGGTATAACAGGTGGAATTGGCAGCGGAAAGAGTGTCGTTTCGCAATTGCTGGAAGTGATGGGGATTCCTGTTTATATAGCTGATGTCGAGTCTAAACGTTTGACAAATACTGATCCGTATATAAAGAAAGAACTCTCTTCTTTACTGGGAGAAAAGGTATTTGCAGGCGGTGCTTTAAATAAACCGCTTTTGGCTTCCTATCTTTTCGGACATCCGGATCATGCCAGGCAAATTAATGGAATTATTCATCCGCGGGTGAAAGAGGATTTCCGTAAGTGGGTGGAGAAACGGGCACTGTTTCCTATAGTGGGAATGGAGTCGGCGATTTTGATAGAATCGGGATTTACAGGTGAGGTAGATGTGATAGTAATGGTTTATGCTCCATTAGAGATACGGATACAGAGGGCGATATGCCGGGATAACTCTTCGCGTGAACTTATAGTGAAACGTATTGAGAGTCAGATGAGCGATGAGGAAAAGCGTAAGCAGGCTGATTTTGTAATTGTGAATGATGATGACATGCCGCTCATCCCGCAGGTTTTGGAATTAATCTCTTTGCTATCTAAAAAAACGGATTACCTTTCAGAAAAATAGCTACTGTCTCAGCAATAAAAATAAGCGAGCTTATTTTGTATTGTCTTCGGCTTACACTATCTTTGCCAACCGAAAAAATAATCAATAATAAAAAACTGAATATATTATGTTGAAGACTATTTTGTCAATTTCCGGCAAGCCGGGATTATATAAACTCATTTCACAGGGAAAGAATATGCTGATTGTAGAATCTATCAGTGCTGAAAAGAAACGTTTTCCGGCTTATGGCAACGAGAAGATTATTTCATTGGCAGATATTGCAATGTATACGAATGATGCTGAGGTGCCTTTGCGTGATGTGCTTGAATCAATCAAGGAGAAAGAGAACGCAGCAGTTGCTTCTATCGATCCGAAGAAAGCAACTGCTGAAGAACTGCGTTCTTATCTGGCAGAAGTATTGCCGGATTTTGATCGGGACAGAGTTTACGTGAACGATATCAAGAAGTTGATTTTATGGTATAATATTCTTGTTACCAACGGAATTACAGAATTTAAAGAAACAGAAGCAAAAGAAGAGACGGAAGAATAAGCCGGATTGTAAAGTGTTGAAATATAGGAGCGTGATAAATGTCATTGAGGATGTTTATCACGCTTTTTGTTTTTTTATTGGTAAGTTCAAAACAAAAGAAAATACTCTCTGTTCTCTCTGTACTATGTATTTGCAGGAATATTTTGGGCTTTCTTTTGTAAGATTCAATGCTTTTTTACTTATCTTTGTTGCAATCCTTCGGCATCTGAAGTGTCAGGCGATAGGATAAAATAACAAATTAGAACAAAGGCGTTTACGATATTATTCTGTACTTGAAATCTGGACAATTTCACTATTCAGGAATAATGCTAACAAGCGCTCATGCTCTGCTGTATATGAAAATATATAGTACTGGGCGTGGGTTGTTGTACATTATTTGAATAGTGGCAGTCCAGAGCCTCAAGTACGATAATGGCAACAGTTCCCACGCTTTTTTATACATAAAGATCTCTTAAGGGGCTGAGAGGTGGACAAATAAAGTATGAATAAACGGTTTAATAAAACATTCGAACTCCTGCTGGACACCGAAAAAGGAGTTTTGCAACTAAATGGTCTGTTTGTAGATACAATGGTTTATTTGTATGACGATCATGGAAATTTGCAAGCGAAAGAACAATGCCCACAGCAATCTTTGATGATGCAACTTCCGAAACATGGTGCATATGTACTTGTACTGCTTCATCCTGTCTGTGAGGTGGCTGTACGAAGATTTATATATTGAGTGTTTTATACGGAAAATGCCGGTATGCTCGGTGGCATATCGGCATTTGATAGTGAATTTACTTCTTGTTTAGTTACGGAAAGATAATCCGTCTCCGGCCACATCGACTATGATCGCTTTGCTGCGGTCCACTTCCTGCGCAAGTAACTTTTTGGACAGGTCGTTTAGCAGATAGCGTTGGATGGCTCTTTTTACAGGTCGTGCACCAAATTCGGGATCATAACCGGCTTGTGCTATGAAATTGATGGCATTGTCTGTAAGTTGCAGTTCTACCCCGTTTTCTGCAAGCATCTTCTGAACACCTTTAATCTGTAACAGAACGATTTGTTTAATCTCTTTTTCTGTCAAAGGCAGGAACATTATGGTTTCGTCAATACGGTTCAGGAATTCCGGACGGATTGTCTTTTTCAACATGTTCATTACCTCCTTTTTAGTCTCTTCAACTACCTCTTCCTTATTGGAACCATTCAGTTTTTCCATCTGGCTTTGTATATAGGAACTACCCATATTGGAAGTCATGATGATAATGGTATTCTTGAAGTTTACGGTACGTCCCTTATTATCCGTCAAACGTCCGTCATCCAATACTTGCAATAGTATGTTGAATACATCCGGATGTGCTTTCTCTATTTCATCGAACAGTACGACGGAGTAAGGTTTGCGGCGTACAGCTTCCGTCAACTGACCGCCTTCATCATATCCCACATATCCCGGAGGAGCTCCTACCAGACGGGAAACGCTATGTTTCTCCTGATATTCGCTCATATCGATACGCGTCATCATCGTTTCATCATCAAATAGGAATTCGGCAAGCGCCTTGGCAAGTTCCGTTTTACCTACACCGGTAGTACCGAGAAAGAGGAATGAGCCGATAGGACGCTTGGGATCTTGCAGTCCCGCGCGGCTGCGGCGTACAGCATCGGCTACAGCTTCGATGGCTTCATTCTGTCCGATAACACGCTGATGCAGTTCATCTTCCAGATGCAATAGTTTCTCCTTTTCGCTTTGCAGCATTTTGCTTACCGGTATGCCTGTCCATCGGGATACTACATCTGCGATATCCTCGGCGTCAACTTCTTCCTTAATCATTGCTTGATCGCCCTGCATTTCGTGCAGCTTTTGCTGGGTCTCTTCAATTTCCTGATTCAGTGCTTGAAGTTTGCCATAACGTATTTCGGCTACCTTTCCATAATCACCTTCACGTTCCGCTTTATCGGCTTCAAACTTCAGGTTTTCTATTTCAACTTTATTCTGCTGAATTTTGTTGACCAGTGTCTTTTCGTTTTGCCATTTTGCTTTATACGACTTTTCCTGTTCTTTTAGTTCGGCAAGTTCCTTGCCGATTTGCTCCAGTTTGAGACGGTCATTTTCGCGCTTGATGGCTTCGCGTTCAATTTCCAGTTGTTTGATTTTACGGGAAATCTCATCCAACTCTTCCGGTACAGAATCTACTTCCATACGGAGTTTGGCGGCAGCTTCATCCATCAGGTCAATGGCTTTATCCGGCAGGAAGCGGTCGGTGATATAACGGTTGCTCAATTCTACGGCAGCAATGATGGCATCGTCTTTAATCCGTACATGGTGATGGTTTTCATAACGTTCTTTCAAGCCACGAAGGATGGAAATGGTGCTTAACGTGTCCGGTTCGTTTACCATAACGATTTGGAAACGGCGTTCCAAAGCCTTGTCTTTCTCAAAGTATTTTTGATACTCGTCCAAGGTGGTAGCACCGATGCTTCTCAGCTCACCGCGTGCCAGAGCAGGTTTCAGAATATTGGCGGCATCCATTGCTCCCTCGCCTTTACCGGCGCCTACCAATGTGTGGATTTCGTCGATGAACAGAATGATGTCTCCTTCCGATTTCTTCACTTCATTGACGACGGCTTTCAGACGTTCTTCAAATTCGCCCTTATATTTGGCTCCTGCAACCAATGCACCCATATCCAGTGAATAAACTTGTTTGTTTTTCAGATTCTCAGGTACATCACCCCGCAATATACGGTGGGCAAGTCCTTCTACAATGGCTGTTTTACCTGTACCCGGCTCACCTATCAATATAGGATTGTTCTTGGTACGGCGGCTTAGGATTTGCAGAACCCGGCGGATTTCTTCATCACGTCCGATAACGGGGTCCAGTTTGCCGCTTCGGGCTGCCTCGTTCAGATTGATGGCATACTTTTCCAATGACTGATAAGTGTCCTCGCTGGATTGCGAAGTAACCTTTTCGCCTTTCCGTAATTCATTGATTGCATTGCGCAAGTCTTTTTCCGTCATTCCGGCATCTTTCAGGATGGTGGAAGCGGTACTTTTTACAGTGAGCAAAGCGAGCAACATCGGTTCCAGTGAAACGAACTCATCGCCCATTTCTTTGGAATATTGGGTTGCCTTCTGAAAAATTTCATTAGTCTCACGACTCAGGTAGGGTTCTCCACCCGATACTTTGGGCAGGGAGTCAATCTGCTTATCAAGTACGAGTGCGATTTGCTGCCCGTTCATGCCTAACTTCTGGAAAATGAAATTGGTAACGTTTTCGCCCACTTTCATCACGCTTTGAAGTAAGTGTACAGGTTCGATGGCTTGCTGCCCCCGTGCTTGCGTCAAGTTCACGGCTTCTTGTACGGCTTCTTGAGCTTTGATAGTAAATTGGTTAAAGTTCATATTTAGTTCTCCTTTCTATTTTTATCAGCTTCATAACACTTTAAAAAGCGCAAAAGATTTGCCAGCAGCAAAAATGAGACAAAATTTCAGTTAATAGAAGAAAATGAATGTCAAATTGGCTGATTTGCGACAAATACCTTTTATCTACAAAACTTTTTGTATCTTTACTCCCTCAATAAATAAATGAGTAATATGGAAAATACCCAAATAAAACTTTCCGAAACGGTAATGGTGATTGATGTTGCCTACCTGAATTTTGTTATAAACGATTTGAGGAAGTATTTTGAACCGTTGCTGGGACGTTCTTTACAAACAGTGGATCTGGCACTTTTTACCATGTATCTGGCTATGGATGCCGGGTTGAAAGGGAGTGACAATGATGTACAGGTACTTCTCGTATATGATAAGCAGTCCGGAAAGCTGGAGCACTGCCTGCCATCCGATTTGAAGAACGAATTGGATGGAGTAGCGTTTAAGGCTTCTTTGGGTGAATTCAGTTTTATGGCTGTGCCTTCAGAGGGTTTTGTGTCTCGTGGAGACTTGTATCTTGATTTGTTGCAGATAGTATTGAATACCGCCGAAGTGAAGAAGCTGATTGTTGTTCCTTTTAATGAGGAGTATGGTAAAGAGGTTGAGAACGTTTTGAGGGAGTGCGCATTGGAAAATGCCGGACATAAAGAAGAGGCAAAAGACATTGTTTATTTCCGTATGGAGGAGCCTGCCGCTCCGGCTGTATGCCGTTGGGAGATGCTGGGGTATCCGCTGATGTCAGTGTTGGGTATCAGGAGTGAAGATTTGCAGAATAATTAATCAATTTAATTCATTGTGTTGTGAGCGATTTTCGTTTAAAGGTATTCCGGTCTGTTGCGAAGAATCTGAGTTTTACGAAGGCTTCGCAAGAATTGTTTGTCAGCCAGCCTGCTATTACCAAACATATACAAGAGTTGGAAGCTGCTTATCAGACACGTTTGTTCGACCGGCAGGGTAGCAGAATTTCGTTGACGGAGTCGGGCAATTTGCTCTTGGAACATTGCGAGCGGATTTTGGAAGACTATAAACGGTTAGAGTACGAAATGCACTTGTTGCATAATGAATATACAGGCGGTTTGAAGCTGGGGGCCAGCACTACCATTGCCCAATATGTGTTACCTCCTTTGCTTGCCAGCTTTATCGGTAAGTTTCCACAAGTCAGCCTGTCATTGTTGAATGGTAATTCCAGAGAGATAGAGGCCGCTTTGCAGGAACATCGCATTGATTTGGGCTTTGTCGAAGGAGTATTCAGGTTGCCTAATATTAGATATACTACTTTTTTGGAAGATGAGTTGGTGGCAGTGGTGCGTACAGGCAGTAAATTGGCTGTGGGAGAGGAGATAACTCCTGATGAATTGTTCCATTTGCCTTTGGTGCTTCGCGAAAGAGGTTCGGGGACATTGGATGTTTTTGAGCGTGCCTTGCAGCAACATAATATAAAGTTATCCTCTTTACAGGTTTTGATGTATTTGGGAAGCACGGAAAGTATCAAATTGTTTTTGGAACATACCGATTGTCTGGGCATTGTTTCCGTTCGTTCCATTACGCGCGAATTGTATTCTGGACAGTTGCGTGTCGTTGAGATTAAGGGAATGCCTATGTTACGCGATTTTAGTTTTGCACAGCCTCAGGGGCAAGAAAGCGGTTTGGCGCAAGTATTCATGCAATTTGCCATGCACAATAACCATAAGTTATAGCACATAAGCAGAAACAATTGGCATGATTGAGAAAAGAAGCCTACCTTTGCGGTCGAAAACAAATTAATAAAAATAAAAAAGTATGGCTTCAACTCGAACATTGGCGAAAAGCATCAATATGTCTTTTCTGCAAAACAACAACAAAATTATTTACGTTTCACTTCTTGTCATTCTTTCTTTTTTCTTGTTTCTTGATTATATTCCGGGAATGCACGCTTATTCCGCATGGGTTACCCCTCCGGTAGCTTTATTTCTTGGTCTGTCGTTTGCTTTGTTATGCGGACAGGCACATCCTAAGTTTAATAAGAAAATATCCAAATATTTGTTGCAGTATTCTGTGGTAGGTCTGGGTTTCGGTATGAATTTGCAGGCTTCGCTTGCTTCCGGTAAGGAAGGTATGGAGTTTACGGTTATCTCTGTGGTAGGTACATTACTTATCGGCTGGGTTATTGGTCGTAAGTTTCTGAAAGTAGATCGTGACACTTCTTATCTGATCAGCTCTGGTACGGCTATTTGCGGTGGTAGCGCTATCGCGGCGGTAGGTCCTGTGTTGAGGGCAAAAGACAGTGAAATGTCTGTGGCTTTGGGTACGATTTTTATTTTGAATGCGATTGCATTGTTCATATTTCCTGTAATAGGTCATGCCTTGAATATGAGCCAGCATGAGTTCGGTACATGGGCTGCCATTGCCATTCATGACACCAGTTCGGTAGTTGGTGCGGGTGCTGCCTATGGTGAGGAGGCGTTGCGGGTAGCTACTACTATCAAGCTGACCCGTGCGCTTTGGATTATTCCGTTGGCAATTGCTACTTCATTTATTTTCAAAAGTAAAGGGCAGAAAATCAGTATACCCTGGTTTATCTTCTTCTTTGTTTTGGCAATGATTGTCAATACCTATGTCTTGAATCTTTCCGAGACAGGGGCTTTAATCGGTGCGGGAATCAACAGTATTGCCCGTAAGGCATTGACAATAACATTGTTCTTTATAGGAGCTTCCCTTTCCCGTGATGTCCTGAAAGCAGTAGGTATCAAACCGCTTGTACAGGGTATTCTGCTTTGGGTAGTTATCAGTGTCAGTACACTGGCTTATATTTATTGGTCTTGATATAAGGCTGCAACGGCTTGAGGATTCAGTATGGTATATTCTTTCTGCATTCTCAGTACATTTTCGTCAGTTGCATATACAAATACACATCTCGCTATCGCCGGGATGTGTATTTCTTTTATACACCCTTCCCAGCATCGCCGAACCGAAACCAATGGGACGTAGGTAATAAAACCTTGCTGCTCCAGTTTCTTTTTGGTATTCAGTTCGGTGTGTGGGTTGGTCAATACGATAAACCACGAATGTGGCTTATCTAAGTGATGGATGATATATTGAAAAGTCATAGTTAGTTGTCTTTTGTTACTGTAAAATTGAAAGTGTGGAAAAATTGCGGTTTATTACCGACTGTCATTGGAAAAACGATGGTGACTGAAGTTCTTCCGTTTTTTCTGAATTTCTTTTTGTGATATATTTTGCTGATACCTTTTTCCGTAATTAAGTTGGTTGCTGTAATTGTGCGGTTTATTTCCTGGTTGTGTTTGATGGTTTCCAAAGGAGCTTCGTCTGTTGTAAAAGGGTAGAGGCTGATGCCTGACGCCCTTCCGTTAACAATGAAACCGGCTTGTTTCCAGTTTAGCCATACGGTTTCATCGGTGTTGTTTTTGATGATGACTTTCCATGCATTGCTGTTCGGAATGAATTGATAAATAATTCCCTCTTTGTTATATTCCAGTTTCCCTTGATGGTTTTCATATGATTTGAATGAAATGCGGCAGTTTTCGTTGTCGATGTATTGTGCATGTGATAAGGTGGGAAACAGGAATGACAATAAAACAATGAGATGAGGTATCCGTTTGTATTTTCGGCTGTCAAAGTAAGTCTGCATAAGGATGGCTGATATACAGACCGGGATTGTAATGAGAATGCAACTACTCAATGTCATGGCATTATATGTATTATCTTTTTATTTATATGAATACGCGGCAAAAATATCATAAATTAATTGATAAAACAAATAAATTATGGATTAAAACGAACTTATATACAGACAAATTATTATTCAAGTAGTTTTAGTGTGGCTAATTAATTCGTATCTTCATTGAAATGGAAAAGAGTAATATATATATTGGCGAGGTTATCAGGAGTGTTATGGCTGATAACCAGATTACTAAGGCTGAACTTGCAAGAAGATTGGGTGTTAGACCTCAAAGTGTCGATTATATGTTGACACGGAAAAGTATTGATACGGATACGTTATACAACGTTTCAAGAGCATTGAATTATGACTTTGCTATGCTATACTCTTTACATAAAGGACAGACAAATTGTGATATAAAAGAATCCTCATATAATGTCGCTACCGCTAAGGTGTTGGTGGAGTTGGAATTAAAACCGGAGGATTTGGCAAAATTGAACTTGAAAAAGAGAATCTCTGATGTGTTGAAATGATTCGTAGGTATATTTATAAATTTGTTTTTAGAAAGAATTTATTGGCTTTGATATAAAGCTGTAACGGTTTGCAGAGATAAGGCGGTATATTCCTTTTGCATCTCTTGCATTTCTTCCTTGGTTGCATATACAAATACACATCTTGCTATTGTCGGGATGTGTATTTCTTTTATACATCCGGCCCAACTGCGCCGAACTGAAATCGTTGGAACATAAGTGATAAACCCTTGTTGTTCCAGTTTCTTTTGGATATTGAGTTCGGCGTGTGGGGCGGTCAGTACAATACACCACAAATGCGGTTCATGCAAATGGTTGATAATATATTGGAAAGTCATAGTTAGTTAGCTGTTACAATAAAATTGAATATATGGAAAAACTGCGGTTTATTGCCGATACCGATTGGCAAAGCAATGTTGACGGACGTCCGTCCATTTCTCTTCAGATTGCGTTTACTATATATTTTATTAACCTTTTTCCCTTTTATTAAGTTGGATGCAGTAACGGTTCGGGTTATTTCAGATTTTTCTTTGATAACATCCATAGGGGGATCATCGGATGTAAAAGGATACAAACTGATTCCGGAAGCTTTTCCATTAATGATAAAACTGCCTTTTTCCCAATTTATCCGTGCATTCTTGTTCGTATTGTTTTTGATGGTTATTTTCCACGCATTGCTTTCCGGCGTAAAACGGTAAATTATTCCGTCTTGGGTATATTCCAATTTTCCCGCCTGGTTTGCATGCGATGAAAATGAAATTTTGCATTGCGTTTTGTCCATATATTGTGCATACGACAATACCGGATAAAAAAGAAGTATCAGGAGTATGAAATGATTCTTGCGTTTATATTTCCAATAATTGAAATATAGCCATAGAATGACAGCCAGTAGACATACCGGTATCGCAATAAGAATGTACGTTATTAATGCCATACACTATTTATGATTTTTTGTTTGTTGCGTGGCAAAAATATTATAAAATAATTGATAAAACAACAATATTGTAAAAATAAATATATAAATAACTGTTAATGCGAAGTGTATAAGATAATTGATTGCAGACGATTGGTTATGGATTATACGTTTCCGGCTTTTATATTACATATCTTTGTAAATGTATGATTTCTGAACATTTTCTTCTTTGTTCTATTATCATTTCGTGTATTTTTGTATTTGTAAAAGAGGTGATAGTCGTCTGTCAATATACGGATAGCGTGTGAAACTAGTAACATAAACACCTCACCTTAGCTCTTCAAATTGCAGGAGTTTGCTCCCTAAATCTTAGGACTTTAGTATGTTATGCTGTGGCATTTCAGTTGTTAAGGTGTGGTGTTTGAGGTGTTAAGGTGGGGGCTTTTGATAACAAAAAATGTTTTGTAAGATGAATAGTTTCATTTTATGGATTTTTCCGATGATGGTATCTTTTATGAGGATATTATTTTTTTGAATGAGGTCACCAGCATCTGCGGCGTACCTTCCAACT
>ERZ839767.4117-NODE-4117-length-15292-cov-3.550699_pt1 | contig 15292 bp, 10 predicted proteins | sample MGYA00519879_ERZ839767 | MGnify/ENA primary metagenome ERZ839767 (study PRJEB31850, sample SAMEA3708852) | human gut metagenome | biome: human gut; feature: human-associated habitat; material: faeces | place: China | collected 2014 ...
TTATAATACAAATCATAGCAATCGTAACTATAGTGACTCCATTCACAAACAGTATATATATTCGGAAGGTCTTTTTGTGAATCATTTTCCAATAGTTACAGGCAAATTTATAGTTGACATGTACAAAGGAGGTTTACCATGATTGAATTTAACCATTTTAACTTTAATGTTCTTAATTTAGAAAAGAGTATCGCTTTTTATAAAGAAGCAATTGGTCTTTCTGTTGTCCGCGAAAAGGATTCCAGTGACGGAAGCTTCAAGATTGTATATCTTGGAGACGGACGTACCGGCTTTACTCTTGAATTGACTTGGATGCGCGACAGAAAAGAGCCTTATAACCTTGGAGATGAAGAATTCCATCTTGCATTCAAGACAGATGAGTATGATGCTTTTCATAAGAAACATGAAGAGATGGGATGCATTTGCTACGAAAATCCTTCTATGGGAATCTATTTTATCAATGATCCAGACGGATATTGGATTGAAATCGTTCCGGTAAGATAACTTTTTCATCCATATGACAGGATATACTTATGAATTATAATGAACCATCTATAAAAAAGAAACGAGAAGAACTTTCATCCCCAAAGAAAAGAAGACGAACAACCGCTTCGGCAGTTGCTTTTCGTGTTATTTTATTTCTTATTTGTGCGATATGTGTCAGTGGAGCCGGATTAGCTTACGGCTCCTTTAAAGGTATTATCGCCAGTGCACCTAAAAATGTCTCTCTTTCACCAAAATATTCTGCTACGATTATCTATGACGATAATAATAAAGCAGTGCAGCCTCTTCATGATTATTCCTCTAATCGGATTAAGGTAAAGTCTGAGGAGCTTCCGGATAATCTGAAAAATGCTTTTATTGCTATTGAAGATGAACGTTTTTATGAACATGACGGTGTTGATTTTAAGGGGATTTTGCGTGCTTTGTGGACAGATCTGCGCAATGGTTCCACCTCACAGGGAGCCAGCACACTGACACAGCAGCTTATTAAGAATAATGTATTTGAAGCTGGCGGTGAAAGTAATATCATTGCAAAGATTAAACGAAAGATTCAGGAACAGTATCTTGCAATTAATGCAGAAAAAACAAAGCCGAAAGAAGAGATTCTTACCGACTACCTAAATACCATTAATTTAGGTAAAGGTAATCTTGGGGTGGAAACCGCTTCCAAATATTATTTTGGCAAGTCAGCAAAGAACCTCACCTTATCGGAATGTGCCGTTTTAGCTGGAATCACAAAAAATCCGACTTACTTAAATCCGGTAGATTATCCTGAGGCGAATGATGCACGTCGTAAACTAATTCTAAAAAAGATGTATCAATTAAATTATATTTCTGCGAAAGAATACCAGCAAGCTTCTGAGGATAATGTTTACGCAAAGATTAAGAGCCATACCGCCAAGGGAAACAAAAATTCTGTATATTCCTATTTTACAGATGCGCTTATCACCCAGATTGTCGCTGATCTTCAGGAACAAAAGGGATATACGCAATCGCAGGCTTACCAGCTTGTTTATCGCGGTGGTCTGAAAATTTATTCTACACAAAACACAAAGCTACAAAAGATTGCAGATTCTGTTATTAATAATCCAGATAATTATCCGGTAGCTACCAAGTTTTCCTTAGAATATAAACTTCAGGTAACGCATGCTGACTCTTCATCCAGTACTTATACAGAAACAAATGTTGCTTCCTATTTCCGCAAAAAGAAAAAAAATCCAACTTATAAAACGATTTATAATTCAAAAAAGGAAATGAAAGCCGCTGTAAAAGCATTTCGAAAGTCTGTAATGAAAAAGGGAGACAAAAAGAAGGCCGAATCCATACATTATTCTATGGAACCCCAGCTATCTTACTCTCTCATTGATCAAAAAACAGGCCAGGTTAAAGTTCTAGTAGGCGGACGCGGACAAAAGCAGGACGATCTCGCCTTAAACCGCGCAACATCTGTAAAGCGGCAGCCAGGTTCAACATTTAAGATTTTATCTACTTATGCTCCCGCTATTGATACAGGAAGTATGACACTGGCAACGGTATTTGATGACGCCCCATATCAGTATGAGAATGGACAAAAAGTTACAAACTATGTTTCAACAAGTTATAAGGGACTTACAACTGTCCGTGATGCCATCATAGATTCTAACAATATTGTTGCAGTAAAAGCCCTCACAGACCTGACTCCTCAGGTCGGTTTTGACTTTCTGCAAAAACTTGGTTTTACAACTTTAGTAAATAATCGGGTAAGTACAAATGGTACTTATGAAAGTGATGTAAACCAGTCTCTGGCTCTTGGTGGAATTACAGATGGTGTAACCAATGTGGAATTGACCGCCGCCTATGCGGCCATTGCCAATCAGGGAACTTATAACACCCCTGTTCTTTATACGACTGTAAAAGACAGTAATGGCAATGTTCTGTTAAGTAACAAAAAGAAATCTCGCAAAGTAATAAAGAAATCAACCGCCTGGCTTCTTACAAATGCGATGGAGGATGTTGTTAAAAAAGGAACCGGCCGGGCTGCGCAGCTTGATTCAGATATGGCTGTTGCCGCCAAAACAGGTACTACTTCTAACAACTATGACTACTGGTTCTGCGGATATACGCCATACTACACGGCATCTGTCTGGACAGGTTATGACTATAACACTTCTTTTGATAATGATGAAGATTACCATAAAGTAATCTGGAAAAAGATTATGGATCGCATTATCAGCGAAAAGAAACAAAAAGTGAAAAGTTTTCCTTCCAATAAAAATATTAAAAAAGCGGAGATTTGTATCAAATCCGGCAAGAAAGCTCTTCCTAATGTTTGTTCAAAAGATCCTGAAAAGTCAATGGTCCGTACAGAATATTTTGCATCGGGAACCGTTCCGAAAGATAGTTGTGACGCTCATATCGCAGTTACTTTCTGTTCAAAATCTCATTTAGTTGCACAGAAGTTCTGCCCGGATAAGTTCCGCTACACAAAGATTTTCCGTGTTCGTCCAAAACACTCTTCTCATAAGACGGATGATGAACCTTACTTCCTGAATATTGATATCAACAATAAGTGCAATATTCACACGGAAGAATGGCATCAGAAAAAATTAGAGAAGAAAAAGAAAAAACAGGAAGAGAAATTAAAAAAACAGCAGAAACAACAGCAAAAGGGAAATAACAATACAACTCCCGATGATATTGGCAAACAGATAAAAAAGATATTAAATCAATAAATAGGAATTTGCCGCAGGCAAAGGAGACGCCCTCTGGAAAATAAACAAAGCATATTTGTGACTTTAGTCGCTGCAGGTTGAATGCTCGCTTTAAGTGCTCGCATCCAACCTTTGCTCCGAGGCCACAAATATGCTTTATTTATCTTCCAGAGGGCTGTGTTTGGGCTGGGGATGGAATTGCTATTTATTGTTGGAGGGATTTGAGGACGCTCCAGAAGGTTATAGCTTTCGTTGTAACTGTTTTTTGAAGGATTGACTCGAATTACTTCTATCTCTCCTGACTTCTTCCCCAAATCTTTCCACTAATTTGCCCGGGCAGCCAGAAAACAGAAGTCTGAGAATCAAATCATCTATATTTGTGGTCTGGGAGCTACGAGACTATAATAAAATATTAGAAAAGGCCGACATGAAAAGGTATTGATTTTGACGACTTTGTGTTTTGTACAACTGAGTCAAAATCAATACCTTTTCATGCCGGCCTTTTCTTAGAAGACGACTTCTCGTAGCGACGAAAATCACAAATATAGATGATTTGATTCTCAGACTTCGTCTGTTTACTCACCCCGGCAAATTCCAATTTTTAATAGTAGAATTCCCATAAGGATGTTATAATACAAATGATATCTTTTAAGAAGGGACGGTGATATAATGGGTATCTTTTTAAACAGTACTGCACCATTTGAAGCATATAAGATAACAGCCCTGGATAAATACTTTGTAGATAAAACGATGTTAATAGAAGAATTGATTCCATCAATAGGAAGAGAACAAAGATTTTTGTGTATCACAAGACCCCGTCGATTCGGAAAGACCGTAATGGCAAATATGGTAGCGTCATATTTTGGCAAGGCAATAGATAGTAGTTTTATATTTGAACATCTTGCGATAGCAAAAAGCCCGGTATATGAAGAATATATAAATAAATATGATGTTATCTATATTGATTTCAGCAGGCTTCCAGAGAATTGCCAAACTTATGAAGAATATATTAATAGAATCAAAACAGGAATAAAAGAAGATTTGCTTGAAGAATTTTCCGAATTAGAATTGAAAGAAGAAATGTCACTTTGGGATATCCTGGCAAAAATTTTTCAAAAAACAAATCGTAAATTTATGTTTATAATGGATGAATGGGATGCAGTATTTCATATGCCATTTATTTCCCAAAAAGAAAGACAAGAATACCTGCTTTTTCTTAAAAACTTACTGAAAGATCAGGTATATGTAGAACTTGCTTATATGACCGGAATACTTCCAATAGCCAAATACTCTGCCGCTTCAGAGTTAAATATGTTTGTGGAATATAACATGGCAACAAGAGAACGGTTTAGCTCTTATTTTGGATTTTCAGAAGAGGAGGTAGATAAACTGTTTCAAATTTATAGTGAAACCACAATTCGACCACGAATTACAAGACATGATTTAAAAATCTGGTATGATGGATATTGTACGGCATCGGGTGAACAGCTTTATAATCCCCGTTCAATTATCTGTGCTTTATCAGATAACCAGCTAGGCAGTTACTGGACAGGTTCTGGTCCCTATGATGAAATATTTTATTATATCAAAGGGAATATTGATGAAGTCAGAGAAGACTTTATTCTTATGATTTCCGGCGAACATATAGAGGCGAAAGTACAAGAGTATGCGGCCACCGCAGAAGAATTAACAACAAAAAACCAGATATACTCTGCAATGGTCATATACGGGTTACTTACTTATGAAGATGGAGAAGTCTTTATTCCAAACAGAGAGCTGATGTACAAATATAATGAACTCCTTTTAACAAATGAAAGTTTGGGATATGTATATCGATTAGCAAAAGAATCTGAAAGAATGCTAAAGGCAACACTAGCTGGAGATACACAAACAATGGCAGAAATTTTGGAGTATGCTCATAATACACAATCTCCTATTCTATCTTATAACAATGAAATAGAATTATCTGCCATAGTTAATCTTGTATATCTGGCAGCAAGAGACAAATACCGTGTTGAGAGAGAAGATAAATAAGCAAAAAAGCCCCCTCCTCTGCTTTCGCAAAGGAGGGGGCTGTCCGTTTTGCCTCTCTCTACTGGTTCTTGGTTTTTTAAGGCATATCTTTATCTCTTGTATACTACCACAGGGAACTCCCGTTGAAGTAGCTGGGTTAGAAGATTACTCTTCTGTCAGCTTAAATCCGGCAATTCTAGCAAGCTCGCGGATAGAATCTCTGGATACCTTCTTACCTCTGTATTCAATGAGGTCTTCACACTGTCCTGTAAAGATATCACTAGGGTTATACTTCTTAATGATGATCTTATCTTCTTCTGTGAAGATTTCTAAAGGCTCTCTCTCACCAATATCGAAACTTTTACGAAGTTCCATAGGTAATGTGATTCTTCCTAATGAATCAAGCTTTCTAACTATTCCTGTACTCTGCATAACGTACTCCTCTCTGGTGCTATAATATTCTCTCTTATGATGTGCACCCGTGCAATGTCCTCTGGGTTGATTATAGTATATCATAAAGCAGCCAGTCTGTCAACCAAAAAATAGATAATCTTTTTTAAAATGTTAAATGTTTTAGAAACTGTTGTTTTGAAATTGTTATGACAGTTTGCCGTTTTATTTTCATTCTAGTATAAATATGGGAAGTTTTGTGCTTTCTTCTATAAAAAATTGTTATTTGATTCGGGTTGTCTCATTATCTCCCGTGTAAAATAGCAACTTTTTACTTTAATTTGAGTAAGTACTGTCCATAGTTGGTCATCTTGAGGCTCTCGCCAATCTCATGAACCTTATCTAAAGATACGAATCCTTCTTTCCATGCAAGTTCTTCTAAGCAGCCTACATAGCATCCTGACTTCTGAAGTGCCTTAACAATCTCGGCTGCCTCTAACATACTGTCTGCTGTTCCGGCATCCATCCATGTAAGTCCTCTGTCAAATGGAATTACCTTTAACTGGCCTCTGCTTAAATACTCTAAGTTAACATCTGTAATCTCGTACTCACCTCTTGCGGATGGTTCAAGATTCTTAGCAATGTCAATTACCTGATTATCATAGAAGTATAATCCTGGTACGATGTAATTAGACTTTGGATTCTTTGGCTTCTCTTCGATGGATACAGCCTGTCCGTTCTCATCAAATTCTACAACACCAAATGGTCTTGGGTCATCTACATAATAACCAAATACCTTTGCGCCGTGGTCATCCTTGATGGCTTCTTTCATGATCTCATCAAGATTATGGCACTGGAAAATGTTATCTCCTAATACGAGACATACAGAATCATCTCCAATGAAGTCTTCTCCGATGATAAGTGCATCTGCGATTCCCCGCGCAACTTTCTGTACTGCAAACTCGATATGAAGTCCTAATTCACTTCCATCTCCGAGAAGGTTCTGGAACTCTCTTTCTTCCCCTGGTGGAATAATTACAAGAATATCCCTGATTCCTGCCTGAAGTAAAGTGGCAATTGGATAATAAATTAACGGTTTGTCATATACTGGTAATAACGGTTTACAAACTGGCTTTGTCATAGGGTACAGTCTCGTACCTCTTCCAGCCGCTAATACTATTCCTTTCATAAAAATAAGTCCTCCTTAGTAACTTTGAATCCCTATGTTACTCATAATGTCTCAACTATGCTGTCAACATTCTTACATGATGCTGTCTTTAGATTCATGCTTATTAATGCTTTTATTTTAACAAACTACCATGATTCCAATATTTTATATTATTTTCCATGAGCTGTCAAACTTTTTTTGCAATTTAGTTAAATATTTATATAGTTTGTCTTTATTTTCCTGCAAATGCGCTCTGTACTGCAGCCATCGACAGTATTTAGGAACGTTTCGCGGAACTTCTTAAGGTCTGCCTGTTCATTTGCCGATACAATATTCTGAAGCATGGCAGCAGATTCCTCGCATAATGCCTCAAAATCCGTGACAACGGGACCTGGTGTAAACTGCGAATAATCAAAGTAAAAGTCTCTGCTGTCCATGTATTCTTTCTCATCAAATGCGTAGAAAAGCATTGGTAATTCAAGGATCGCTGCCTCAAATACGCTGGAACTGTAGTCTGTGATAAGAAGGTTGCTGATCAGCATGAGGTCATTGATATGTTCTTCCCCGCTCAAATCAAGTACTCTGTCCTGCCATTGTGCATCCACAGTAAACTTTTGCTTTACAAATGGATGATTCTTTAAAATAAGTACCGTGTCTTCTGGCTGCCTTTCCATAAAGTGATTCACATCAAATGCTTCCAATGGATAATATGCATCTTTATTCCCATCTCCGCGGAATGTCGGTGCAAACAAGATTACCCTGTTCTCCTTTAATATAGGATATTTCCCGTAGAGTTCCTCGCGCTTTTTCTCCTCATAATCCCAGTCAAAAAGCAGATCTGTACGCGGTACTCCTAGCGCCTGTACCTTACTTCCTGAAATGCCAAATGCTTCTGCATAAATATCTCTCACCGTATCGCTGCTGACTGGTACGAGATCATAATTCCTGTGATTCATCGATGTCTGAGGCGCACCGCCCTGTTTACCCATACGGGTAAGGCCAAACGTCTTAAAAGCTCCGCAGGCATGCCACAACTGCACAATCTTTGTCTCGCTGCGTTTCTGAATGCTATGAAGCTGCGGATAGAAATCTTCTAAAATGATAACTGCAGATGTAGCGCATTTGAACGCACAATCCCGAAGTTCCTTCTTGCGAAGCTGATCAACTGTCTTTGTATTGATAAATATCGTAATCTCTACCTCGGGTTCATTCTCCTCAAACCACTTCTTCACAAGCATAAGATTCCCATTCTTCTCTGGCTCTCTCTCTGAAAGGAAAAGAATCTGATTCGGATTCACCTTATTCTTCGCTATATATTTGCGGTATCTGGCTGCAAAATAGTCAGTATTTTGCTGACGGGCACTATAATTATAACCACTAATTCTATATACAGTATCATTCGCCCGCTTCGCTGCCTTTATAAAATTCTTGTCTTCCTTAAAATAATCTCTGACCAGTAAAAATGGCAGTCCAAGAGAGCAAAGTCCAAACTTGAACAGATTCCTCTTGCGGACAATCTCCGCTCTGGCAAATAGTTCCTTTTGCACTGGAAATGGCTGGTCATCTAAGCAAATCTCTTCCGCTCCACACCAAAGCGTAAAAATAACATTCACCTTATGGCGTGGCGGACTGTAAAATACATATGGCAGCAGTATCTCTGCATCTGCGCGAATCTGGTCACCAACTTCTCCTTCTTCTATTACTACTTCCATCGGAAAACGACGTTCTACCTGTCTCTGAGTAAATACAGCCTGCACGCGGATGCGCTTTCCCTGCATCTCGTCCGGCATTTTTGCGCGAAATCCAAGCTTCATCGTCTTCTGTGTTATATTAACTGTAATTCTGTAATTAATCTTTCTCATAATTCTTTGTCCATTATTTTAAATTATCACAACTTATTTGTTCATTAGCTTAAAGTGTGTTTGAAAAATCATTCCTACAACCTGCACGCCTCAATTTACAGATTATTTTTCCAAAGTTCCCTGCATATAGTTGTCCATCCAGCTTAAATCAATCTTTTTCTCCCACTGCCTTCTTGCGATATCCTGCTTCAGTGTGAGCGCCAGATTCTGTGACTTCTTCGCAGACTGTCCCTGGCTCACTGTATCTGCAGCACTTCCTGCAAGTGCTGTACTTCCACTCTGGCTACCTGCTTTCTTATTACTCGCATCTGTGTTCACCACAATAACCTGGCTATTCTGGCTCACTGGCGAAAGTACAGAACTTCCCGCATTAGAAGTGCCTGCCAATGCGGTTCCTTTACCTGCTCCGATTGTATCTAAAAGGCTCTTACCAGTTGACATCTTAAGAATAGATACTACCTTTTTCATAGAAACATCTGCCTTCTCTTCCTGGAGTACTTCTGGAAGATCTCCCTTTACTTTCATGTAGGAAACATCGGCAAAATCTTCTGCCATATCTTCTTCTGTATAATCCTTAATCGCCTGTTTCTCCTGAAGCGCAGACTTACTCTCCTTATCATAGGACATAATCCAGAATGGACCGCCTGCACTGGCACCTTTTGACTGTGCGATTACATCTGACAGTCTGTACTTGTAAGCGGAACGCACCCTGCTTCCGACATCGGCTACTGTTACGCAATCGTTCTTATCAATTGCTACCAATACCATAAAATGCCCGCCTCGGGTAAAATATCCAGGTCCCATAAGGCATACTACTGGCTTGCCTTCTTTTAATGCCTTTTTAATCGCATTATAATCGGTTCCTGCTCCCTGACACTTCAGTCCATAAGCCGCTGCCATCGCAGGAATCATCTCATGTGCAGAACCTGCTCTTGAGTAAAAGCCATGCTGATAGCCCCAGATGGCTGTATCCAATGGAGTTACCCACTTACCTGTAAGAGATGTGATTACTACTGCCATGGAAGTCGGACCACATCCAGCCTTAGCGATACAGTAGCCATTCTGATTCCAGGCACTATCTGTCTGATTAAAATATACATATCCCGCAATGTATTCCTTATTATTCTTCATAGCCAGACGGGTATCATTATAAATCTTCGGGATAAATGTACTCGTTTTATCGCTTCCGTCCGGTGCGTCTTCCTCTGCTAACTGATCCGTAATCTTCTTAATCGCCTTTGTACGAATCTCTGCATCTTCTCTTGAGGAAATGTCCTTCTTCGCCTTCTTCTGAGTTGTTCCTTCTTCGTTACTATGAGAGGAATTTCCGGATGTATCTTCTGCCTGATCTGTATTACCAGATGTACCAGACGTATTCCTCTTCGTACTTTCTGTTGTATGTTCTGTCTGCGAATGCTCTGTATTACCGCTGCTTGTATCCCTTTCGGAAGAAGTCTGGCTCTCCTGACTTTCCGTTGCTGTCGTACTCTCTTCTTTCTTCTCTGTTGTCACTTCTGTCGTGCTCTCGCCTTCTTCAGAATTATCTCCTGCTATCTTGCTCTGCACAGCCTTCTCCTCTGCTGCATAAACACTTACAGGTTCTACCCCTGACTGAAAAAAGCATTCCGGACCTGTAAATGTCATGACTGCACTTAACCCCACTGCCAGTACTGCCCGTCCAAAGTTGTTCATTAATCCTAAACCTTCTTTCTTTTTGATGTAGATTTTTTCGTGACTTACTGATATAATAAATCAAATAACATATTTTTACAATAGTCTTTTGCATAGTTTTGCATATTTAAGAATTACTTCTGCATGATAGTAATTCCAGCCGCATTCTACTTATATTTTATTTGTATTTACTTGATACAAAGATTTTATAGATATTGAGACAATATTACATTTCAACTTGAAATGTAATTGGATAGCTGAATATTGACCACATATTATTAAAGATTATTTTCCATTTTATTCTGTTTGAAGGAGGAGCATTTATAATGGATAAAAAGTTTAATTTTCAGGAATTACAGGCGATTGTTGCCACACTTCGCGGAGAGAATGGCTGTCCGTGGGATAAGTCACAGACGCATGAATCTCTTAAGTTATATACATTAGAGGAAGCCTACGAGGTGAATCAGGCAGTAACTGACCTCACTAAGACTGGCGACTGCGCTAATTTAAAAGAAGAACTTGGTGACCTTTTATTTCAGGTACTTTTGCAGTCCCAGGTTGCTGAAGATAATGGCGAATTTGCTATCGAAGATGTTATCGATGGCATCGCCCGCAAGATGATCCACCGTCACCCTCATGTATTTGCTGGCCGCCATTATGATAGTGTAGAACAGCAGCAGGCCGACTGGGAGAAGTTAAAATCTCAGGAAGAAGGACATAAACAGACCTCTTTAAAAGAAGAGATTGCCTTTGTGCCAGAAAGTTTCCCTGCTCTCATCCGCGGCCAGAAGATCGCGAAAAAGGCTGCCGCCGCCGGACTGTTTTCCACTGAGGATGAAGATGTCTTTAAAGACCTGCTTACTTCTGTTGTGAATTTACAGCTCGGCACCGCTGGGGAAGATCCAGAGAAAAAATTCAGCAGTGATGAGGAATTGTCAGAGAAGCTGGGGGAAGTTCTCTTTGCATTATGTCGGTTCTGTGCGAAGTATAAAGTTTCAGGGGAAATGGCATTGCTAAAGAAGCTGGAGGAATTCTGATTGCCGCAGGCAGGGGGGAAAACGCTCCTAACGGGAGAAGATACTCTTTTTGAATGGCTCCAAAGTCATTTTCGCTCATACGAAGAATAATGCCTACCCCGAGAAGATACCCTTTTTGAGTGGCTCCAAAGCCAGAAAAAAGCAGCTTAATTCATTAGCATTAGAAGGTGTTTAAATGCTAATGAATTAAGCTGCTTCTCCTGTCAGAGACACTTAAAAAATCTCATCTACTAAAATCGTGCAAAACTGGCTGTAATAATAGAGAAACTTATACATATCCTTTTCTCCCATTCGCTCTTTTACCCTCTCTAAGAGCTTACAGCATTTTTCAAATTCCTCGATAATAAGTTCTTTTCCAGTCTGGGTGAACTGTACCTTGACGTAGCGGTGATCTTCTTCGCTGCTTTTCATTTCCAGATATCCTTTACGCTCTAAATTATGGAGCATTCGGGATACAGCTGGCCTTGACAGCTTCATCGCATCCCCAATATCTGACGGAATGACAAATTCCTTTGCCAGTAACAGGTGGCGCAGGGTGAGTAACATTGTCAGTTCTCCTGATGGAATGTTACACATTTGCTGAAACTGTACATTGGCCTTTCGCATTTGGATGATTAGTTGCTGGTAGTCCTCTAAAGTCACTTTTTGTTCTGCTGACGGCTCGCCTTCTGGCCAGTCAGAACTCCCTGTGTCTTTCGCTTTCATATTTTTGTTATTTTCCTCCCCAAAAATAGCTTTATTTTAAAATTCTCTTTACTATTCCACGATAATTCTATCCTTCATTGGAACATATTCCTTATCCATAGCCACACTCTGGTATGCTGGACGGATAATCTTATCGCAGTTCATTAACTCTTCTAAACGGTGTGCGCTCCAGCCGACCATACGTGCCACGGCAAACATCGGGGTGAATAACTGGTCTGGCAGCCCTAAGATCCGATACATGAATCCGCTGTAAAAGTCGATATTGGCACTTACACCTTTATAGATACGGCGTTTTTCCTGAATGGTTTCGACGGCGAGTTTTTCTACTCTGTCATAGAACTCAAATTCTTCATCGTAACCTTTTTCCCTCGCGAGTTTGTCAAGGAATCCCTTGAAGATTCTCGCTCTTGGGTCAGAGATAGAATAAACGGCATGTCCCATTCCATAAATTAATCCGCTGTGATCAAAGGCTTCCTTATTGAGAAGCTTCAGCAAGTAATTTTTAATCTCGTCTTCGTCTTTCCAATCCTTCACTTCCTGCTTCATCTCATCAAACATATGAACAACTTTGATATTTGCTCCACCGTGTTTTGGCCCTTTGAGTGAGCCAAGAGATGCTGCCATAGCGGAGTAAGTATCTGTTCCAGAGGAAGTTACTACATGATTGGTAAATGTCGAGTTGTTACCACCGCCGTGATCCATGTGAAGTACGAGGGCAATATCTAAAACTCTTGCTTCAAGTGGTGTATACTTTTTATTTGGGCGGAGCATACGCAAAATATTCTCCGCCGTGGAAAGTTCCTGCTTCGGAGAATGAATGTAAAAACTCTTGCCTTCTACATAATGATTATATGCCTGATAACCATAAACTGCGAGTAACGGCACAGTACTTGTAAGCTGTAAGCACTGGCGCAGTACGTTCGGTATGGAAATGTCATCTGCCATATCGTCATAACCGTATAATGTCAGTACGCCTCGCTGCAGTGTATTCATCATGTCCTTACCTGGTGCTTTCATAATAACGTCTCGCACAAAGTTCGTCGGCAATGTACGATAACTTCCAAGAAGATTCTGGAATTCCTGTAATTCCTGCTTCTGTGGCAAACGTCCAAAAATAAGCAGATAGGCCACTTCTTCATAGCCAAATCTCTGCTCTGCTACAAATCCGTCTACTAAATCGTGAATGTCGTAGCCGCGATAGCGCAGCTCTCCATCGCAGGGAACCATCTTTCCATCAACTTCTTTGGAAGAGGTGATGGTGGAAATATCCGTAAGTCCTGCCAGCACGCCTTTACCGTTCACATCACGGAGACCTCGCAGTACATGGTACTGGTCATACAGGCCTGAAGGAATCTGTCCGTGTTCCATAGAAAGTGCAGCGAGATCCTGCAGTTCCTGTGTCATCATTGAGTATTCATTCATTCTATCACCTATTCTTTCCTGGTTAACAATGTTAGTTAGCTTTGTTAATTATTATATAGAAAAAAATTTGTTTTGTCAAATTCATCACAGATGAAGTATACTAGAGCGTATTTGAAAAATGCTTTCCCCATAAATTGGAACATACACATTACTGGAGTGATTTCTCAAACACTCTTTATTTAACTACAATTTATTCTGACAAAATTTTACCCTGTTTATAAGTAGTTTACGCAAAAACCGTGTCTCTTACCACCAAAATTTTATGTAATGTGTACAAGTTTTTTCTGTTTTAAAATATTTGACTGTGCTATACTATAAATAACTGTATATACGCTGAAGAATATATGCACTAAAACGTATATATATTACATATTATAATCGGGGATAGTATGCACTTTTCCCGATTTTAATGCAACTTATAATTATTTAAATAAAAATATTTTTTAGAAAGGAGCGTATCATTTATGCAAATACAACGTCTCGTAGATCTGGAGGACTACGAATTTGATACATTGCTCGTCACATACAATCATAAAAATCGTCTGAGTATCGAGCTTGGAAAAGTTAGCGAGATTTTTGAAAGTCTTCAGGCCGATGGTCTCGTTGGAGGAAGCAAGGTATACGGTCTCCGAGGAAAGGATTTTTCTTATCAGGGACAGCCTTATTATAACCTGATTTTCATTGGTATTCCTGAGAAGGCAACTCCAAGAAGATTTCAGTTACAGTTCGGTCAGGCTATGAAGGAAGCAAAGCGTTTCCACGGAAAGAACCTTCTTATGACCGCAATCGGAGAAGATGTTTCCTACTGGTTAAGTTCTGCTATGAAGGGACTTCTCCTCGCAGATTACTCTTTTGACAAATACATTTCTGATAAGCCAGAATCTCCAGAGCTGCATCTTGGAATTCTGACAGGAATTGATTCTGCATCCTTTAAAAAGGAAGAGCAGTACACAAGAATGATGGCAAAAGCCGTTACAACAGCCCGTGACCTGGTAAATGAACCAGCGAACGTGATGACTCCTGCAGCTCTCGCAGCTAAGGCAAAGGAAATCTGCGAAAAGAACAATATCAAATGCACAATTCTTGAAAAGCAGGATTGCGAAGCACTCGGCATGAATTCCTACCTGGCAGTTGCCCGTGGTTCTAAACAGTCCGCTAAGTTTATCGTTATGGAATATAACGGCCGTGTTACAGACGATGAAAAGATTGCTTTAATTGGAAAAGGTCTTTGCTTTGACTCCGGCGGATATAATTTAAAGCCTGGCAATGCCATGAAAGGCATGCATGGTGACATGGGCGGCGCAGCCGCAGTTATCGCTGCTATGGGTGCAATCGCAGAGGCGAAACTTGGCATTAACGTAACCGCAGTTATTCCTGCCTGTGAAAATATGATTTCCGGCAAGGCAATGAAACCGGGCGATATCGTTAAGTCTATGAATGGCAAATACATCGAAGTTGTTAACACTGATGCTGAAGGCCGTATGGCACTTATTGATGCCATTACTTACGCAATCCGTGAATGTGGAGCTACAACATTAATTGACGTAGCAACTTTAACTGGAGCCTGTGTTGTTGCCCTCGGTGACCGCTACACTGGTGCTTTCAGTAACAGCGACGAACTTATGTCCAAGATTGTCCAGGCATCCATCCTTGCAGGAGAAAATATCTGGAGACTCCCAATGGGCGATGAAGAATATGATAATCTGAACGCATCTACTGTAGCAGATATCGCTAACTGTGGTAAAAAATGTGGTGCAACTGCCGCTGCAAGATTCTTAGGTGAATTCGTTGAGAAAAAACCTTGGGTACATCTTGATATTGCTGGAACAT
>ERZ839767.4127-NODE-4127-length-15270-cov-2.967466_pt1 | contig 15270 bp, 10 predicted proteins | sample MGYA00519879_ERZ839767 | MGnify/ENA primary metagenome ERZ839767 (study PRJEB31850, sample SAMEA3708852) | human gut metagenome | biome: human gut; feature: human-associated habitat; material: faeces | place: China | collected 2014 ...
CTGGTTGAGTATATAGATGATAGGGTATCTGTATCCGTTACCGACGGGTTAATGAACACTGAGCTTCAGGAGATTCTGATAGAAACATCTATTCCTTTAGAAGGGAATAATGTAAATAAGTTGTCAAACAACTGTTATCAGCTTCGCATGAAGGTCAGGACGGGTCGTTACACCGGCTCCCCCGTTCATGCCGAGTGCCGGCTGATTCCTGATGTCAATAAATGATTTGTACTAGGTATAATTGAATATAAAACTTATTGTCAATGAATAAAATTATTACGATCGCGGCTGTATGTCTCATCTCCGCAGTTTCTTTAGCATCTTCGTCTTCCGGCAGTGAGGAGAGAGCTTCTTCGCATGTCTATCGGCTGAACGCAAAAACGGATAGTCTGGTATTGATAAAAGATTTTTCCGCTGTCAACAGCACGGTAGAGTTTGATCTGATCCCTCAGAACTCATACGCACAAGTCGGAATGTTGTTCCGTTATGTAAATGAAAACGATTGGGTGTATGTTGGATGCGACAAAGCTACTGACAATCTGGGTTTTGCCCGTTGGTACATAGGCACACCGAAAGGCAAGAAAGAGATCGCTCACGATATATCCAAATTGTATGCACACCACCGGCGGCATATTAAAGTTAATTGCATAGGCCGCACCCTGACAGTCTATGTAGATGGAGAACAGATCGTCCATCAATATATACCTGAGCTTTCTTTGTCTGCCGGACAGATCGGTTTCCGGGTGCACGATAAAGGAAACGTTCAGATATCGAATGTGGTTTGTCGCACGGTAGAGGAAGTCGCAAACGTTCCAGCTAAGAAGAAAAGCTACTATACATTATCTTCCTCCTGCATGGATGTCCTGTTGAATAAAGACTTTCCTTCTGTTCGGTCCTATATCTGGAAAAAAGATCATTCGCAATTGGGCGGACAGCCGTTCGACGTAAAAACGATAACAATCAATGGCGATACTTACCGGCCTTCTGTGACTGGAAAGACGGAAGCAAACCGGGTTCTTTATACCTTGAAGATTAAAGAAATAGCAGTAGACCTTCAAGTCTGTTGCGAAGTAAAAGACAATGTCCTGCAATTATCCGTAACAGATATAAAAGAAAAGGGTGACTTTAAGGTTAGAACGTTGGCTTTTCCCGACCACAATTTAGTATCTATATCCAACGCATCTCCGGATGGTTGCTTGTCGATTGCCAACAATGTCCGTTCCGACACATTTTATCCTTTAAAAGACAAGGCTGCCGACAGTACTTCGCAATACGGCTCCATATTATTATTAAACACCGATAAGCTGGCAGCCACGCTTGAAAGCAATTCTATCTATAACAACCGCCAGTTTCTGTACCGATCCGTACAAATCGCCGATTCGATCGTCACAGGGATATGGGGAAACGAATGGATTTACCGCGGATATGACGGAAAAATACTGCCCTTACCTTACATCAAAGTGATACTGGCCAATGACCGTAACTTGGATAACAGAGTCGACTGGCAAGACGGAGCGATTGCACTTCAGGAGATATATCCTAAACCATTCGGCGTCGATATGCTTCATAATTCGTATGCCACCATTACAATGAATTTTGCCAGTTGTGCCCAATATCCTTTCCTGCGTCAGCTGGATAACATTAAAAAGTTCTATCTGGCAACCGACGGGTTCGGGCAAATGCTCGAACTGAAAGGATATCAGAGCGAAGGACACGACAGTGCTCATCCCGATTATGCCGGCAATTATAACGAGCGGGCAGGAGGGAAAAAGGATTTGGCCTTTCTGGCAAAAGAAGCCCGGAAATATAACGCACATATCGGCGTTCACATCAACCACAGCGAATCCTATCCCGAAGCAAAGGCTTTCAATGACCGGATCGTAACGGATATGCCTGCCTGGAGCTGGCTCGACCAGTCTTATTTTATCAATAAAGAAGCGGATGTGCTTGCCGGGACATTCGAACAACGCTTAAACCAATTGAAAGAAGATATACCCGATCTGTCATTTATTTATATCGATACCTACCGCGAACATCGTTGGTTGGCACACGAGACAGCCCGTTTATTCACCCGCAACGGTTGGGCAACCTGGACAGAAGACCCGGATGTATTCGACAAAGAAGCAACTTGGATTCATTATAACCCAAGCTCGAAAAGCCTGATACACCGTTTTATCCATCACCAGTATCGGGACGGTTATGCTGCTCATCCGGCTTTGCTTGGCGGATACAGCCGGGGGGCGGAAATCGGTTTTATGGGGTGGCAGAAAGGACGAGACTTTAATGGCGTAATTCGTAATTTTTTTATCAAACAATTACCCTATCGTTATCTGATGCATTATCCGGTACTACAACTGGATACGGCTCGGGCAGTCCTGGAAGGCAACCTGGTCGCTGTCGGTGATAAAAAGACAGGTACTGTTATCAAAAGAGGAGAACTGACAATTATGTCGGGAGATTGTGTATTTATCCCCTGGAACCCTGTTACGGAAGAAAAGATTTATCATTATAATGTGCGTGGTGGAAAAACAATCTGGCAATTACCATTTTCATGGAAGGAGCAAAGTACTGTTTACTTGTATGAGTTGGGTGGTAAGGGACGTAGATTTATAGAATCGCTGACTGTTCGTGGAGGACTCGTTGAAATAGAGGCTCAACCAGGCAAAGGATACGTTCTTTATAAACAGGAAATGAAACAGTTGCCTGAAATGCTTTGGAGTGAAGGTGGTCTAGTGAAAGATACAGGTTTTGACAGCCGTTCTTTTGAAAATTGGAAAGTGCAGGGAGATAGTGCGTTACTTGAAGTTAAAGAAACGGATTATGGGCAGGCCTATCTTGAAATAAAAGGGAAAGAACCTGCTGGGGTAAGCCAGATAATAAACGGACTTACACCAGGAAAAGAGTATATTGCTTCTGTTTGGGTGAATGTTATTGGTGAAAAAAAGGCTATACTGATGGTACAGAGCGGCAAAGAGCTAAATGAACAAGTTTCTATTTCAGAAAGTAAAGTTAAAAATTATACGGATAATACGGATCGATTTAGGACAACCTGGCAACGATTGAAGGTTCCATTTCGTTTACCAGCGAATAGAAATGATATTATTTTGTCTTTGAAGGGGGGAATGGCAGCTAACGATACAGTCGCTGTTTGGTTTGATGATGTCCGTTTGGTTGAGTGCTTACATGCTGAAAAGGCTGGATTTGATTATTTTGAAGACTTCGAACATGTTGATGAAGGATGGGGACCTTTTATTCCTTGTCAACCAGGTGCTTTTACAACGCATTTGTCACAGAGGCATGATGTTTATACGGATAATACGATTCATGGAGAGTGGTCACTAATTACGTGGCGTGAAAAAAACGGAGAAGTGTATCGTACGTCTCCTGCAATGATTTGTTTTGCTCCGAAACAAAATTATGAAATCGAGTTTAATTATAAAGTTGATAATAGGGATGTCTATAAAGTGGTTGGTAAATCATTATTAACAGGAGAACAAATATTCTCTTATGACTTGAATCGGACAGGGAAGTGTAATGTTTGTTTTACAACACCGGACTGTACAGATTTTTATATTGTCATTGTTAAACAGGGAAATGGTATGTTAGTCATAGATGACTTTGGAATCAAAGGTAAACTTGTACAGAACTCTGTGAAATGACGATTCATATTCGTCGTTAGAATTAAAAGGAAAGGTCATCCTTCATCCTAACATGACACGCTAAGCCGGAGATGGCGCGGGAACTCCGACATATAGAATTATTCTGATACTTTCCGGAGGGAAATAACAAGTGTTCGGCATCGAGCTATGCCAGGTCCGTCACCTGAGGGCATCAGGTCCGTCACTAGACCGTGCCAGGTCCGTCACCTGTCATTTTCCCTTTTTGAGAGGCATCAGAAATAACTTAAATCTAAACTGTATGGCTTTTTTCAAAAAAATTCAACAGAAGATTAATGGAAAGTGGTATCCGAAGTCTGTTACTGTCGGTAAACCCGTGACAACAAAAGAGGTATCTGACCGTTTGGCACAGATATCGACTGTGAGCCGTGCCGACACCTATGCTGTTCTCATGGAACTGGCAGGCGTGCTGGCTGATTACATGTCACAAGGACGTACCGTAAAGCTTGACGGCCTGGGCACTTTCTATTACACCCTTACTGCGGGAGGTAACGGGGTCGAATCGGCAGATAAGGTGAGTGTTTCACAAATAGCTGGCGTTCGTGTCCGTTTCATCCCTGAAGCTACGAAAAACAGCGGTAGTAAGACGATGAACCGCTCGCTTATCAGCGACAACATCTTTTGGATGGAATTGAATGGCGCACCCGAGACAACTCCTGAAGAAGGAGGTGGCGGAGACCGTCCGGAGATCGAGTGATCATTCTCTGAATGTATGATGAAAGTGTTGCAAAGTAACTGCCTTGTCCGTTGGGACGGGAGAAGTGATTGCAACACTTTCTTTTTGGGGGGCGGAGTCAAATGTATAATAAGTGAATAATCCTATTCATGAAAATACCACCTAGCTATCCGGAAATTTCCGTACTTTTGTCATCGGATATAATAATGAAAGGAATGTATTATGACAGCAATGGAACTGGATGCTCGTCGGATGGAACTTATCCGAAAGATTATGGAAACAGATAGTGTTGAAGTTCTTGATAAAGTAAAACAATCATTCAACCGTGCGGTTAAAGCAGCTCAGATCAAGAACACAAAATCTATTCCTGGCGTACCTTCTTCCCTGGAAGAGGTAAAGCAAGATATTGCGGCATTTGAGGCAGATCTTGATGCTGATATATTAGAAACGGTTTCGCATCAAGATGTGATGAAGGATGTACGTCAAATGCTCGCTTCGTTATGACATGCGAATGGAAGAAAACTGCCATGGCAGAACTAACTAAAGCTACAAAATATTGTGCGAAAACATTCGTCGAACGTTGTTAGTTCATAAACTATTTAAACTCGTGTATTATGTGGATGAGAAGAAATCTGTACTTTATATCGTTTCTCTTTGGGATGTTCGCCGCGATCCCTCTACATTGATAAGTCGTATTCGTAAAAAGAAGACCTAACTATCCGGAAATTTCCGTACTTTTGTCATCAGTTTAAAACGAACAGACAAAAGCAATGAAATATCTGATAAAGGCCCCGGAAGAAAGACTTCGGGCTTCTGTGCAACTTCCTGCTTCCAAGAGCATTAGTAACCGTGCTTTGATATTGAATGCACTAAGTTATAGTCCGTATGATATACAGAACCTTTCCGACTGCGATGATACGGAAGTGATGGTTAAGGCGCTGAACTCCGATAGTCGTGATTTCGATATTAAGGCTGCCGGGACGGCTATGCGTTTCCTTACTGCTTTCCTTTCTAAAATAGTGGGTGAATGGACGATCACCGGAACGGAGCGGATGAAGAATCGCCCGATCAAACTGCTGGTCGATGCACTGAACTCGTTAGGCGCCCGCATTGAATATATCGAGAAGGAAGGCTATCCCCCTTTGCGTATCTTTGGAAGTGCGTTGCAAGGAGGTGAGATCTCTCTGGCTGGAGGTGTCAGTTCACAATATATTTCAGCCTTGTTAATGATCGCTCCTTTGATGGAAAAGGGATTGACATTACATCTGGAAGGAAATATCATCTCCCGTCCTTATATCAATCTGACGTTACAATTGATGGAACAGTTTGGGGTGAAAGCTACCTGGAACGGACAAACCATCAAGATTCTTCCCCAGGAATATAAACCGATCCGTTTTACCGTGGAGTCGGATTGGAGTGCCGCTTCCTATTGGTATGCAATCATGGCTTTGTCGAAAAATGCCGAAATAGAACTGCTGGGCCTTTTTAAGAACAGCCTGCAAGGAGATGCCGCCGGAGCAAAACTATTTGCTCAACTGGGTGTTGGTACGACCTTTACAGACCGGGGCGTCGTGCTGAAATATAACGGTAATGCGGTAAAAAAACTGATCTATAATTTTGTCAACGAACCCGATTTGGCGCAAACATTTGTTGTCACCTGCGTGTTACTAAATATCCCCTTCCGCTTCACCGGATTGCAATCGCTGAAGATAAAAGAAACCGACCGTATCGAAGCTTTGAAAACGGAACTTCGTAAACTCGGCTATCTGTTGACCGACAGCAACGACAGTATTCTGGAATGGAATGGGGAACGTTGCGAACCGGAAGATGATCCGATTATTGCCACATATGAAGACCATCGGATGGCAATGGCATTTGCCCCGGCTGCGCTGGTATTGCCGAAAGGTCTTAAAGTGGCTGATCCAGAAGTGGTGACAAAGAGTTATCCTGCCTATTGGGAAGACTTGCGCAAAGCAGGATTTGCTTTAATTGAAAATTAACATGTGGTACATTATCATTGGTATTATCGTGCTTGGCGTTATTGCTGCCATAGCCGGTTATTTCAGGAATAAAAAATTACAGCAGATGCTGGAACGCGGGGAGATCAGCGAGATACCTGAAGCGCGTGAAATTCCCGAAGAATGCTGTGGCCAGCATGAGACTTGTGAGCGTGACAGTCTGTTGGCTGCCGTCAGCAAAAAGATTGAATATTATGATGACGAGGAACTGGATCGTTTCCGGGGGCTGGAGGGAGATGAGTATGAAGAGGATGCCGTCGATGAGTTCCGCGAGGTACTTTATACCCTGCAGTCGGAAGAGGTGGCCGGGTGGCTCCGTAGCCTGCAACTTCGTGGCGTGAACCTGCCGGATGCACTGAAGGATGAAGCATTTCTTATTGTCGGTGAGAGAAGAATACATTAAACGGTAGAGAACGTCAACCAGTGTTTGACATAAAGATTGTTTCTACCTAATGAAACACTTGTTTCTATATGGTGAAACAGTTGTTTCTTTATAGTGAAACTTTCTGTACCTCGTATCGGATATAAGGATAAGATTGCACAAATAAGACGAACCATCATATGGAATGAATATGGATCTATTACAATATACTTTTTTTCAACATGCTTTGCTGGGCAGCTTGCTAACAGCCATCACCTGTGGTATTGTCGGGACATACGTTGTCGCACGCCGTCTGGTGTTTATCAGTGGCGGTATAACTCATGCCTCTTTCGGTGGTTTGGGACTTGGCTTTTATCTGGGTACAAACCCGATCTTGATGGCAATGGTCTTTTCCGTCCTTTCCGCTTTCGGGGTAGAATGGGCGAGCAAGACACAGGATGTGCGTGAAGATTCGGCAATTGCCGGTGTTTGGGCGCTTGGAATGGCGCTCGGAGTGATTTTTATATTTCTTACTCCCGGTTATGCTCCCAATCTGTCTGCCTATTTATTCGGTAATATCCTGACGATCTCCCTGTCCGATATTATCTGGATAGCTGCTTTAGCGGTGGTATTGATCGCAGTCTTTTCCCTCTATCTGCGGGAGATAGTCTATGTCGCTTTCGATAGCGACTTTGCCAAGACGCAGCATATCCATGTAAAGTGGATCGAATATATGATGATGTTCTTCATTGCCCTGACTATCGTCCTTTCCATCCGTCTGGTCGGTATTATGTTGCTGATGAGCTTGTTGACTTTGCCGCAAATTACAGTGAATCTGTTTACTTCCGACTTTAAGAAGATCATCTGGGGGAGTATTGTCCTTGGCTTTCTGAGTTGTGTGGTGGGGTTGGTTTTGTCTTATTTCCTGAATGTACCGTCGGGAGCTTTTATCATCCTGGTGCTGGTGCTGGTCTTTTTGATCCTGAAAGGAGTATTATTCTTTACGAAGAGGCAATAAAACAGGTTCTTCTCAGTTTATTATATGATAAAGAGTGCACATAATACGTGAAGAAAGGTTTTTACTATATAATTTCGATATTCGTGGTTCTCTTGCTTTGGTCGTGCAGTACGAAGAAAAACACCAAAGCAAGCCGGTTCTACCATTCCTTTACATCCAGATACAATATCTATTATAACGGAAAAACTTCTTTTGATGAAGCCCTGAAATCTATGGAGACAGGCTACAAGGAAAGTTATTCCGAAATGATCCACATGTATCCGATCAGTGCACAGCCGAAAGATAAAAAGGAAACCGGCGGCCCCTTCGACCGCGCCATCGAGAAAGGCAATAAAGCCATAAAACTTCATTCCATCAAAGCCAAGCCGGCAAAGAAACCGGGTTGGCGCAACGATCCCAAACAACGTGCTTTGCAGGAACAGGAAGAATATAACCCTTTCCTGAAGAAATGTTGGCTGCTGATCGGGCAGGGACAGTTCTATAATGCTGATTTCTTGCAAGCCTCTGCCACTTTTTCTTATATTGCCCGCCATTATTCCCATGACGAGGAAGTAGTGGCCGAAGCCCGTTTGTGGCAGGCCCGTTGTTATTCGGAAATGGATTGGTTCTATGAGTCCGAAGATATTTTGGGTAAGCTGAATACTAATGGAATACCCCGCAAGAACCTGAATCAGTATGCCGCTGTTTATGCCGATTATCTGGTCAAGAGCAAACAGTATGAAGAAGCTATCCCTTATTTTAAGACGGCAATCAAATCGGAAAAAAGCAAACTTCAGCGTACCCGTATGAAATACCTGCTGGGGCAAATCTATGCTGCGCAGGAACAGGACGGCCTTGCCTATAAAATGTTCAACGAAGTAGCCAAAGCCAGTCCTCCCTATGAACTTGAATTTGCAGCCCGTATCCGTCAGACGGAAGTGTTCTCAGGCGCTAACTATCAGAAGGTAGTCAAGATGCTTCAACGCATGGCGAAGAGCGATAAGAATAAGGATTATCTGGATCAGGTTTATTATGCCCTCGGAAATGTTTACCTGAACCGGGAAGATACGGCAAATGCCATAAAGAATTATGAATTGGGTATCGAAAAGAGCACACAGAACGGACTGGAGAAAGCTATCTGCCAGATCAAACTGGGCGATATCTATTTCACCATGCGTGATTATGTAAAGGCTCAGCCCTGTTTCAGTGGCGCATTGTCCGGTATCCAGAAAGAATACAAAGACTTTAAGCGTGTGTCGAAACTTTCGGCAGTCCTGGACGAGCTGGTCGTACATGTGGAAGCTGTCCATTTGCAGGATAGCTTACAGACCCTGGCAAAAATGCCGGAGACGGAACGTTTGGCTGTCATCGACAAGATCATAGAACAGGTAAAGAAAGAAGAAGAAGAGGCCAAGGCTTTGGCTGAGAAAGAGGCTTATCTGGCTGACCAGGCTGCCAAAGGAACGGGTATAAACCGTCCCGGGACAGAAACCGGCGGTATCGTTCTCCCGACTGCATCGGGCGGTACTTCATTTTACTTCTATAATCCTTCGACCGTATCGCAGGGTAAGGCACAGTTCCAGCGTAAGTGGGGACGTCGTACACTGGAAGATAACTGGCGTCGGCGTAAAAAAGAAATGTCGACCTTCAACGAAGATGCTCAGGAAGAGGGTGAAATGGCGGAGACAGCAGCCGGAGCCATCGGACCGGACGGTCAGCCTTTGCCGGCCGACTCTCTGGAGGCCGGTTTGCCGGAGGTTGCTGCCGATGACCCGAAATCACGTGAATATTATTTGCAGCAGTTACCTTTCACGCAGGAAGATGTGGATGCCTCGAATATAATTATTGAGGACGGATTGTATAATATGGCGATGATCTATAAAGATAAATTAGAGGATCTGCCTTTGTCGATCGAGGCTTTTGAAGAGTTGGAACGTCGTTTTCCGGATAATTCGCATCGCTTGGAGAGTTATTACCAGGTCTATCTGATGGCGCTCCGTACGGGGAATACCTCTTTGGCCGCCGAGTACAAGACGAAGATGATCAATGCCTTCCCGAATGAGGATTATACGATCGCCATCTCTGACCCGAATTATGAATATAATATACGTATGATGGATTCCGTACAGGATTCGATCTATCAACAGACGTATAATAGTTATCTGGCAAGTGATACCGTTACCGTGCGTCGGAATTTCCGCGATGTCAGTGTCAAATATCCGTTGGCAACCCTGATGCCGAAATTTATGTTCCTGGATGCGTTGACCTATGTACAAGCCGGTGATGCTGAAGGTTTCAAAACGGCCTTGAAAGCGTTGGTAGAGAAATATCCGACAGCCGATGTGACGGAACTGGCAGGTGAGATGCTGAAAGGTATCCTTCGCGGTCGTACCCTGATGCAAGGCAGTGTGACCGGTATGACCTGGAACCTGCGTTTTGGTTTGGGTGAAGACGGTTCTTTGTCCGCAGCCGACTCTGCACGTACATTTACTGCCGAACCGAATACTCCTTACCGTATGATCTTGATGTATCCGACCGGAAGTGTGGATAAAAACCAGTTGCTGTTTGCCGTGGCAGCTTACAACTTTGCCAACTTTATGGTGAAAGAGTTCGACCTGGCTTTTGAAGAAGCCGGCCCGATGTCAATGCTGAACATCAGCGGCTTTACAAGTATTGAAGAAATCCTGCAATACTATAAAATGATTTATGGTAAAGATGGTTACGCCCAGGCTCTGGATAAAAATGTTGCTATCCTTCCGATCTCCGAGGACAATTACGAGACGTTGATGCGAGGTAAGACACTAGAAGAATATATCAACTTCTTTGAAGAAAACTTTGGCGACAAAGCCCCGGAACTGGCAACACGTTGGAAGAATCGTATGCTGGTGGAAGAAGAAAAAGTGAAAGAAGCCGAAGCTGAAGCTGAAACTGAAGCAGAACTTCCGGGCGAAGATCAACCGGACGAAGCAGTTCAATCGGAAGATGAAACCCCGGCAAAAGAAATCAAGTCGGTACGTAGAAAAGAAGCCGAAGAAGAAAAGAAAGAAGAAGCTGAAAAACCAGTAGAACAGGTTGCTCCGAAAGACACTGTCATTCCGGAGATATCTGTCCCGGATACTGTTGTCAATGTCCCGGCAATTGAAACTCCTGTCGATACGGTTTCCGTACAGCCGGTTGTTTCCGATACTGTTGTGGTTGCTTCTCCTCAGGATACTGTCCCTGCCGTGCAGGCGCCGGAAGAACGGAAAGAGCTTACATTAAAAGAGATAGAAGCAATCCGTAAACGTGAAGCCGCAGCCGAAGATGCCCGTAAGGAAGCCGACCGCAAGGCATTCGAAGCACAACAGAAAGCCGAGAAAGAATTGCAGGAGCAAAAAGCAAAAGAACGTGCTGACCTGTTGAAGAAACAGGAAGAAGAAGAAAAAGCCCTTCTGAAAGCGAAAGCCGACCGTGAAAAGCAACTTGAACAGGATCGTAAGAACAAGTTGAAACAGGCCGAAGCCGACCGTAAAGCGAAGCAGAAAGCCCGTGAAGAACTTCGCAAACAAAAAGAGCGCGAATACAAGGAAAGGCTCAAACAAAAGGAAAAAGAGCGCAAACAGAAGGAAAAAAAGTATAAAGAAACACTGAAAGCAAAAGAAAAAGCCCGCCGCGAAGCGCAAAAAGCGAAAGAGGCGGCAGCACGTAAGAGGTGATGAGCTTTGTCATGGCTCGAGTCTGCCATGACAAAACAGTTTTTCTTATGCATATTGATAGTCTTTCAGCTTTTGCTGTAATTCTTTGCGTGCGAAAAAAATACGGCTTTTTACTGTCCCCAAAGGGAGATTTAGTTGTTCTGCAATTTCATGATATTTATATCCATTTAAAAATAAGGAAAATGGGATTTTTACTTCATCGTTCAATTCTGTAACAGCTTTTGTGATCTCCTGAATTTGATAGACCTTGTCTGGAGAACCAGAGATGGAGTCATTGGTTATGTCCAGGTTGTACAAATCAGTATTTTGATCTACTACAGTCTGTTCACGCACAATCTTATGATAGTTATTAATGAAAAGATTGCGCATTACGGTCATAACCCAACCTGTAAAATTGACATTGTCTACGAATTTTTCCTGATTGTCCAACACTTTCAGTGTAGTATCTTGCAACAGATCCAGAGCGTCATCCCTGTTTGCTGTTAGCTTGATAGCGAAATTCATCATGTGATCCTGTAATCCGAGTAATCTTTGTTGAAATTGTATTCTGTTCATAATGTTTGTTGTTTATTGATATACGTTTTTATCTGCTGCAAATCTATTTTTTATGTTTATTATGACATGTTCGATTTCGTACGGAAAGATTCAGGAATTGTTTTACATGCCCATTAGAGCATATTTGTCGGATGATTTCGTACTTTTAGTAGACAGTAGATGGTCTTTTGGTGAATGCTGAATAGATTTATTGTAAATATCGGATAGAAATGATCTCCTTTTGTTCTTATCTAGTTACTATTGGAGAGGATATTGGTAAGGTAAAGAATATTTTTCCGGATATTAGTTCTTGGAGAACTATTTCATTTAAAGACTATATCACATTGCGAAAACAAAATTATATAAAAATGGAAATAAATACAAAACCAAAGATGGTAATATAACTATATTTAACCAATTTGAGTCTTCTTGTAATTTATCAATCTTTTCTGTTATTGTCCTTATTTATCAATCAATTTGTCTATGTGTGTAATACATAGCAACTTATCATATAGCCATAGTTCTCCAAGAACTATGATGATAAAACGACTATTCATATTAAATAATTCTTAGACCTGTTTTTGTTTATTAACCTTAAATTAGCAAGTGTAATGATTAGATTGCGAAAGAGGTGTAGCGGTCAATGCTGTCAGCCTCAGAAGATTCAAAGCACGAAGCCTGGAAAATATTCATATGGATGGATATTACCGGCATTTTTATTAACAGTTGTGGGACTACCTTGCAGAAACCTTCGGGCTGAAGTATTTCCCGTGGTAGCCAAAGTTCAACAATCGTCGAAATTCAAAGGCAAAATCTCGGATACGGGAGGAGATCCTTTACCTGGTGCTACGGTGCAGATAAAAGGTAGTACGAAAGGAGTTATTGCCGATATGGATGGTAACTTTGAGTTTGATGATTGTCCTCTTAACAGTACCCTGGTTGTTTCGTATATCGGTATGGAAACTAAGGAAATTAAGTATACCGGACAGAAATTCCTGAATATTGTAATGGAAGCAAAAACGGATGAGTTGGAAGAAGTAACCGTAGTCGCTTTCGCCAAACAGAAAAAAGAAAGTGTGGTATCCGCCATTACGACTGTGAAACCGACGGAGTTAAAAATCCCGAGCAGTAACCTGACAACGGCTTTTGCCGGTCGTGTTGCCGGATTGATCTCTTATCAAACAAGTGGTGAGCCGGGACAGGATAACGCCAGTTTCTTTATCCGTGGTATTACGACTTTTGGTGCTGAAGCAAAGAAAGATCCGCTTATCCTGATCGACGGTATTGAATTGAGTACAGATGACCTGGCACGTTTGAATACAGATGATATTGCCAGTTTTTCGATCATGAAAGATGCTACGGCTACGGCATTATACGGTGCACGCGGAGCGAATGGCGTAATCTCTGTTACAACGAAAGAAGGTAGAGAAGGAAAAGTAACCATTAACGCCCGTGTGGAAAACTCTTTCTCATCTCCGACCAAAAAAATCAGCCAGACCGATCCTGTTACTTATATGCGGATGCAGAATGAAGCAATTAAAACCCGTGACCCACTGGGATTGGCTTTGTATTCGGAAGAAAAAATAACGATGACCGAACGTGGATTATATCCGAATATTTTCCCGACAACGGACTGGTATGATACCATGTTCAACGATGTGATCTCCAACCAGCGTGCCAATCTGAGCCTTAGCGGTGGTGGAACGGTTGCCCGTTATTATGTGGCTGCCAATGTCTCGAAAGACAATGGTAACATGAAAGTCGATAAAAGAAATAATTTTAATTCTAATATCAGCCTGATGAAATATTCGATCCGTTCGAATATCAATATCAACCTGACAAAAACAACGGAGTTGGTATTGCGTATGAGCGGAACGTTTGATGAATATACAGGACCTATCGGCGGCGGTTCTTTTATGTACAAGGAAGTGATGATGGCCAATCCCGTATTATTCAAACCTTATTATGAACCGGATGAACTGTACGCATATTCCAAGCATATCTTATTCGGTAACTATGGTGCCGGTAATTATGTAAACCCGTATGCACAGGCATTGAAGGGGTATAATGATTATAGTAAGAATACGATGCTGGTTCAATTCGAAGGTAAGCAGAAGTTGGATATGTTGACCGAAGGACTTGCTATCCGTGCAAAGATCAATATAGACCGTTATTCTGAATATTCGGTAGACCGTGCTTATTCTCCTTTCTTTTATAATATATCATCTTATAATCTTCAGAATAATACTTATAAACTGAATCGTTTGAATCCGGCTACCGGTACGGAATGGATTAATTATAATCCGGGAAATAGATATGTAAATACGAATTTTTATCTGGAAGGAGCAGCAGAATACACCCGTAATTTTGACAAACATGGGGTAAATGCTTTGTTAGTTTATACAATGCAAAGTAAAAAGACGGGTATAGCCGATAATCTTCAATTGTCTTTACCCGGGCGTAATATGGGGTTAGCCGGACGTGCAGCCTATAATTATGATGGGCGTTATTTCGGTGAGTTCGTTTTTGGATATAATGGTTCGGAACGTTTTTCCAAAAATAATCGCTGGGGATTCTTTCCTTCTGTAGCCGGTGGCTGGATGCTCTCAAAAGAAAGCTTTTTCGAACCTCTGACGACAGTGTTTGACCAGTTTAAGTTTAAGGCCTCTTACGGTTTGACAGGCCAGGATCAGATTGGAGATGGTAATGACCGGTTCTATTATCTGTCGCAAGTAACATTGAATAGCAGTGACCGGAATGTGAATTGGGGTACTCAATTGAATTACAATCCGGGGGGAATTATTGTAGACCGTTATGCCAATGATGAGATTGGATGGGAAAAATCCTATAAATTGAATGTGGGAGCAGAAATGCGTACGGTATTTGGGCTTTCAGCCAATGTTGAATATTTCACGGAACGGCGGGAAAATATTTTGCTGAACCGTATAATCCCGAATACAATGGGGATCATTCCTTATGTAAAGGCTAATTTAGGAAAGGCGAAAGGTAAAGGTGTGGATATGGAACTGAATTATGAGAAGAGTTTCAATAAAGATTTATGGATCACAGGACGCGGAACGTTTACGTATGCAACGAGCGAGGCTGTGGAATGGGAAGAACCGGATTACAGTGAAACTCCTTGGTTGTCGAAAGTTGGCAAATCGTTGGGACAGACATGGGGATATATAGCAGAACGTTTGTTTGTTGATGAAGAAGAAGTAAAAAATTCTCCTACCCAATTCGGTGAATATATGGCGGGTGATATTAAATATCGTGATGTGAATGGAGATGGAAAGATATCCGAGTTGGATA
>ERZ839767.4145-NODE-4145-length-15209-cov-5.153821_pt1 | contig 15209 bp, 15 predicted proteins | sample MGYA00519879_ERZ839767 | MGnify/ENA primary metagenome ERZ839767 (study PRJEB31850, sample SAMEA3708852) | human gut metagenome | biome: human gut; feature: human-associated habitat; material: faeces | place: China | collected 2014 ...
AGCCTGAGTACCAATAAACCAAGGATGATTTGGAAGCTCGATCATCTCTACAATACGGCCGTCTGGTGAGATACCAGAAAGAGTCATGCCGTGAGCAGTGAGGGCAGCACGGTAATCGTTGTTGACCTCATAACGATGACGATGACGCTCTGCGATTTTCTCAGTGCCATAAAGCTGATAAGCCTTTGTGTCCTTTCCTAAGATACATGGATAAGAGCCAAGACGTAATGTGCCACCGATGTCAGTGACACCATTTTGATCTGGCATCAGATGGATAACTGGATGAGCGGTTTGCGGATCAAGCTCAATGCTGTGTGCATCGCGAATGTCAAGAACATGACGGGCAAACTCAACGATTGCCATCTGCATGCCAAGGCACAAGCCAAGGAATGGAATGTTATTTTCACGCGCATAGCGGATAGAGGTAATCATGCCCTCAATACCACGATCACCAAAGCCGCCAGGAACGATAACACCGGATACATCCTTTAATTGTTCAGATACATTCTCAGTTGTTACCTGCTCAGAATCAACCCATTTGATAGTTACACTTGCATGATGAGCAACACCGCCGTGCTTACGTGCCTCAACAACACTGATATATGCATCGTGAAGTGCGGTATACTTTCCGACAAGAGCAACGGTTACAGAGCTTGTCGGATTCTTCCATGCATCCACCATAGCTTTCCACTCGTCAAGATCAGGTTTTGGACTATCAAGACCAAGGCATTCGCAGGCAACGTCTGCTAAATGTTCTTCCTCAAGCATAAGCGGAACCTCATATAATACGTCACAGTTCAAATTTTCTAATACGTGGCTGACTGGAACATTACAGAACAGACCGATCTTAGCCTTCATCTGGTCGCCCATTGGGTAATCGCTGCGGCACATGATAACATCTGGCTGAAGTCCCATTCCCTGAAGTTCTTTAACGCTTGCCTGTGTAGGCTTTGTTTTCAGTTCCTGAGAAGCAGACAGATACGGGATCAGGGTAACATGAATCAGCATAGAATTGTTGCGGCCAACCTCATGCTGGAACTGACGGATAGACTCTAAAAATGGCTGACTCTCGATATCACCGACAGTACCGCCAACCTCGATAATGGCAATTTCTGTCTTATCAGTTGTAAAATTGCGGTAGAAACGATCCTTAATTTCATTTGTGATGTGAGGGATTACCTGCACGGTACCGCCGCCGTAATCGCCACGGCGCTCGCGCTGCAGTACGCTCCAGTAAACCTTTCCAGTTGTAACATTAGAATTGCGGGTGAGGCTTTCATCGATAAAGCGTTCATAGTGGCCAAGATCAAGATCAGTCTCGGCACCGTCATCTGTAACAAATACTTCTCCGTGCTGAACCGGGTTCATAGTTCCCGGGTCAATGTTGATATAAGGGTCAAATTTTTGCATGGTCACGGTGTAGCCGCGCGCCTTTAACAGACGGCCAAGTGATGCGGCAGTGATTCCTTTTCCAAGTCCGGATACGACGCCTCCGGTGACAAATACGTACTTAACAGGCATAATTACCTCCTTTGAAGAAAAAATAAAAGTGTCAATAGTAAATAATGCATGGATAAATTGGGTGACTATTCAGAACCCTATTCACAAAAACAGAGTTATTATACAACCATTTTTTTTTCAGCGCCACTATTATTTCACAGAAATTTTATTGCAATATTGGATGTTCAATTATATAATAGTTACAGTTTACTTCTCATGTATGTTTCTTAGACTTTGCTAAAGCAGCTTTATAAGGCACGCATGATAGGTACTGAAAATGAAGAAAGGTGAGGAACGAATGGACGACAGGGAAAGAAAACCTGATAACAGGAATAACAAAAAACGAAATTATCAGTTGTATATAATCTTGGCGATTGTAGCAGCAGTTACTGTTGCACTGATAACGGGACTTGATTCTCTAGTCAAGAAAAGTACGACCAAAAAGGTAACGTATGATGAATTTGTGGAAGCAGTAGAGGAAGGAAAGGTAGATTCAGTAAAGATTTCCAGCGCAAGAGTAACATTTACGCTGACAGATGATCTTCGTATGACCTACTATACGCCATATCTTCCAGATTCAAATTTACTTCCTATGCTGAATGAGGCAGGTGTAGAATATACGGGTACAGAGGATAGCTCAGGCTCAGCTATACTTGAATTTATTTTAATGTACATTTTGCCGTTTGCATTGATCTGGATTCTGATGGGATTTTTTATGCGCCGTATCGGAGGCGGTTCAGGCGGCATGATGGGTATTGGAAAGGCGAACACAGCAACTAATATGAGCCGTGCAACTGGTGTAACATTTGCTGATGTGGCTGGTGAGGATGAAGCAAAGGAGTCATTGACAGAGATTGTTGATTTCTTACACAATCCACAGAAATATGTGCAGATCGGTGCCAAGCTGCCGAAGGGCGCACTTCTTGTAGGTCCTCCAGGAACAGGAAAGACGTTACTTGCAAGAGCCGTTGCAGGCGAGGCGAAGGTTCCGTTTTTCTCATTGTCAGGTTCTGATTTCGTAGAGATGTTTGTCGGTGTTGGTGCATCAAGAGTGCGTGATTTATTTAAGACTGCACAGCAGAATGCACCGTGTATCATTTTTATTGATGAGATCGATGCTATTGGTAAGAGTCGTGATAATGGAATGCATGGTGGAGGAAATGATGAACGTGAACAGACATTGAATGCTTTACTTGCAGAGATGGATGGATTTGATACATCCAAAGGTATCATTATTCTTGCAGCAACAAACCGTCCAGAAGTCTTAGACAAAGCCCTTCTTCGTCCAGGACGTTTTGACCGCCGTGTTATTGTAGAACGCCCAGATTTAAAGGGAAGAATTGAGACATTAAAAGTACATGCCAAAGATGTGAAGATGGATGAGACCGTTGATTTTGAAGAAATCGCACTGGCAACCAGTGGAGCTGTTGGATCTGATCTTGCCAATATGATCAACGAAGCAGCACTTGGAGCTGTCAAGGCAGGAAGAAAGGCTGTTTCACAGAAAGACTTATTTGAAGCAGTGGAAGTTGTCATTGCGGGTAAAGAGAAGAAGGACAGAATTCTTGGCGATGAAGAGAAACACATCGTTGCATACCATGAAGTCGGACATGCACTGGTTATGGCATTGCAAAAAGAATCAGAACCAGTACAGAAGATCACCATCGTACCTCGTACCATGGGAGCACTTGGATATACAATGCAGCGTCCAGAAGAAGAAAAATACTTAAATAAGAAGGATGAGATGTTAGCAGACCTTGTATCATTCTTTGGTGGACGTGCGGCAGAAGAAGTGAAGTTTAACTCTGTCACAACAGGAGCATCCAATGATATTGAGCGCGCCACAGCGATCGCAAGAGCGATGGTAACACAGTATGGTATGTCCGATGAATTTGGATTGATCGGTTTAGAGTCCATTACAAACCGATACTTAGATGGACGTGCAGTTATGAACTGTGCAGAGACAACAGCAGCGAAAGTCGATGAAGTTGTCATGAAGATGTTAAAAGAAGCTTACGCCAAAGCAGTCACATACATTCGTGAAAATATGGACATTCTTGACGAAGCAGCGCAGTTTTTGATCAAGCGTGAGACGATCACAGGAAAAGAATTCATGGAAATCTTCAATAAATACAAGAATCCTGTAGAAGAGTCTGATAAAAATGTATCAGAGACAGATGAAAATGATGCAGAAACTTCAGGACTAGAGGTAAAAACAGATTCTGAGATCAAGACAGAAGAAGAAAATACATCGACAATTAACGCGGGATACGCCCAGTGGGTGGAAGATGATGGCGATGAAGAATAATCTGTCAGAGTTAGTGAACAAAATAAAATAGCGAAAAGCATAAAAATGCGGAGACGATCGATCAAACGAACGTCTCCGCATTTTTTCATATAGCTGATATAAAAGGATGCCAAAGGTAAAAAATACATTCTATCCTCAGCATGTCTTGTTACGGCCTTAATCCCATTCCACCTTCTAAAGTAAGTGTTTCTCCGTTCATATATTTGAAATCAGGCGAAGCTAATTGAACGCATACTCTTCCGATTTCTTTCTCAACATCTCCGTAATGTCCTGCAGGAGGCATTTTAACATTAGCTTCAAAGGCTTCAGGATAAGCCTGTTGGAAATTCTCAAGCTGGGCTGTCCATGCAAGTGGACAAATGATATTAGCATTGATTCCATCAGGACCCCATTCATTTGCGGCAACTCTGGTAAGACCACGGATGCCTTCTTTAGCTGCAGCATAAGCACATTGACCATAGTTTCCGAATAATCCGGCACCGGATGCAAAATTGATGACAGAGCCTTTTGTCTCTTTTAAATGAGGGTAACATGCTTTCATATAGTAAAATGCGGCATAAAGACCGGAATAAAGTGCGAGATCAAATTGTTCGGTTGTATGATCAGCTAAAGTAACTCCAGAAGCGGATGCCTGAGCGTTATTGATCAGAACATCGATTCGTCCGAATTTGGCGATTGTTTCATTAATGACATGCTGAACGACTGTCTCGTTGTCAGCGCCGGCACTTACATCAGCTTGAACTGGGAGAACTTCGATATTGTATAATCTCTCAAGTTCCTCTTTGGCATCAGCAAGTTTCTGTTTATTTCTTCCTGTAATAACGAGGTTTGCACCTTCCTTTGCGTATGCAGTTGCAATTCCGTAACCAATAGACCCACAACTTCCATCTTTTAATACAGATCTTCCACCACCAGTGATGATGGCGGTTTTACCTTTTAAAAATCCCATAAGTTTTACCTCCCATTATTAAGTGATGAGACAATCATAGCAGATAAATTGTATGAAATCAAGAAACAATTTCGTTAATTATCTGACAATTATGTTAATTTATTAATTAACGAAATGATTCTGACCAGAAATGAATCAAATTTGGAACAACATAAAAAAATCTGTATTTCACAGAAAAAAGAAAGGAATAAAAAGAAAATCGCAGAAAAACAAATAGAAAACAGGCGATATCTGACAGAAAATTCACAAAGAATAAATAAAAACTATGGATAATGCAAAATATATAGACGGAATTTTACGATACAAAACTCAAAATTTTGTATACAATATCCAAACGTTAGTAAAGTTGCACAAAAAACAGATGTTTTCTTTGGAAACAAAGCTAAAAATCTGTGAAATAGAACTAAAATGTTTGAAATCCACAAAAAATGATTGACTAAAACATAACAGTGTATTAAAATAAAGACATCAAATAAAGAAAGCGCTTTTTGATAGAGTAATTAAAAGATAAAAGGTTATTTAAGGAATTATGTAATCAACATTTTGGAGGTAAAAATATGAAGGCGATTGTAAGATATGGACAGGCATTTGGTGGTTATACAATGAGAGACGTTCCAGAACCAACATGTGGACCAGAAGACATCATCTTAGAGATCAAAGCAGCAGCAATTTGTTGAGCAGACATGAAACACTGGAGAGTTGATAACGGATCTGACGAATTCAACTCAATCCGTGGACATGAGTTTGCAGGAGAGATCGTTAAGGTTGGAGAAAAAGTAACAGACTGGAAAGTTGGACAGAGAGTTGTTTCTGATAACAGTGCTCACGTATGTGGTGTTTGCCCAGCTTGTGAAATGGGTGACTTCCTTTGCTGTGAAGAAAAAGTTAACCTTGGATTAGATAACAATACATGGGGTGGAGGATTCTCTAAATACTGCAAGATTCCTGGAGAAATCTTAAGAATCCACAAACATGCGATCTGGGAGATTCCAGAAGGTGTTAAATATGAAGAAGCAGCAGTACTTGATCCAATCTGTAACGCTTACAAAGCAGTAGCTCAGCAGTCTCACTTAATCCCAGGACAGGACGTTGTAGTATTCGGTACTGGACCACTTGGATTATTCTCAGTACAGATCGCAAGATTAATGGGAGCTGTAAACATCGTTATGGTAGGTCTTGATGAAGACGTTGAAACACGTTTCCCAGTTGCTTTAGAAGTTGGAGCTACACACGTAGTTAACGGATCTAAAGAAGATGTTGTTAAACGTTGTACAGAAATCTGCGGAAGAGATAATTTAGGATTAGTTATTGAATGTTCTGGAGCTAACATCGCATTAAAACAGGCAATCGAAATGACAAGACCAAACGCTGAGATCGTTCGTGTAGGTATGGGATTCAAACCATTAGAATTCTCTATCAACGATATCACATCTTGGAATAAGAGCCTGATCGGTCATATGGCTTATGATTCTACATCTTGGAGAAATGCGATCAGATTACTTGAATCCGGACAGATCAAAGTTCAGCCACTGATCACACATAGATTAGGATTATCTGAATATGAAAAAGGATTCGATGCAATGGCATCTAAAGAAGCTATCAAAGTAATCTTCCATTATGATTTTGAAGACTAATAATTATTAGATTTAAAGACAAAAGCAGTCTTACTAAGGAGCAGAGTATGGAACGAAAATTAATGATCGCACCATCTATGGGTTGCTGTGATCTCTTTGATATGGAACGTCAGGTTCGTATCATCGATGAAAAATCAGACTTCTTACATATGGATATCAAAGATGGTGTATATGTACCAAGCTTTGGAATCGGACCAGAATTTCTAGCAGCATTAAAGGACAAAGTTAGTATACCAATGGATGCACATTTAATGATCAAGCATCCACAACAGTACCTTGAAACGTTTGCAAAGGCAGGGGCAGCCTATATTACGCCCCACACAGACTGCATCGAGGGAGATGCTTTCGTAACGATCAACAAGATCAAAGAACTTGGATGTAAAGCAGGAATCGCATTAAATCCATCCGTACCTTTAGAGACAATTGAGTATTATTTACCATTACTTGACAAGGTAACAATCATGATCGTAGACGCAGGTATTTCTGGACAGAAGGTCATTGAACAAACATATGACAAGATACGTAAACTGGTTAAGATACGTGAAGAAAAGGGACTTGATTTCTTAATTGAAGCCGATGGATCCATGAACAGAGATGTCTATCGTCCATTATACGAAGCAGGAGCAGATATGGTAGTCTTAGGACCTCCAGCACTGTGGAATAAGGCTGATGACTTCGAAGAAGCATGGGCTATCATGGAAAATGAGCTTGAAAGCGAGCTTAATTAAACAAAGAGAGGAAAAAACAAATGTCAAACAAAAACGCAAATATCGGAGCAAGACTCGACCGTCTGCCAAACTCTGGTTGGCATATTAAAATGTGGTTAGTATCCGCATTCGCATTATTAGTATGCTGGTCAAATGGTATCGGTGGAGCAGTACAGAACGTACTTTTAAATGAGTTACACTGGTTAGAGCCAGGATCAACATTACTGGCTATGTGGGGAACAACTTACACAGCAGGTCAGTTATTCGGAGCATTAGTTGGTGGTCCGATCGGTGATAAGATCGGTCGTAAAAAATCTATCTTATTATATGAAGTGATCCACATCATCGCTATGATCGGTGGAGCAGCAGCACCTAACGTAACAGTATTATATGCATTCCGTTTGATCCAGGGATTTGGATTAGGAGCATTATTAGTCGTATTATTTGCAGCATTTACTGAGTATGTACCAGGTAAGAACCGTGGTGTATGGTCTTCCAGAAACTCATTCATCGGTAACTTTGCTCATCCAATCTGTAATGGTATCGCATTAGTGATCGTTTCTACAGGAGTGAGCATGAACATGAACTGGAGAATCCAGTACATCATCCCTTCTGTATTATCTATCATTGCAAGTATCATTATTTATAACAAATACCCAGAATCTCCACGTTGGTTAGAATCTCAGGGTAGAGTTGAAGAAGCAGATGCTATCATGACATCAATCGAAAAAGAAATTGAAGCATCTACAGGTAAACCATTACCACCAGTTGAAGCAGTTGAAGCAAAAGCAGTTAAAAACTTACCATACTCTGCATTATTTAAAGGTAAATTATTAAAGAGAACAATTTGTGGTTCTTTAGTACTGATCGGTATGAACACAATTCAGTACACACTGATGAACTGGATGCCTTCATTATTAAGTTCATTAGGATATGATACATCACAGTCTCAGTTCATGACAATGTTCGGTCTGTTCGGTGCACCATTTGGAATCTTCCTTGCATCTTTATACATGGATAAAGTACCAAGAAAAGCAACAGGTGTTATCTTACTGATCGCCATGGCTGTTATGGGTGTCATTACATCTAAACAGACAACAATGACAGCACTGATCGCTTCAACATTCGTATTAAATACATTCATCTATATGTATGTATGTTACGCATCAGCAGTATATGTACCAGAAATGTGGCCAACATCTGCAAAATTATCAGGATCTGGATTCTGTAATGCAATGGGTCGTGTAAGTAATATCTTCTTCCCATTCTTAGTTACATCTGTAGCAGCAGGATCTATGGGATCTAACGGTGTATTCGTACTGATCTCTGCAGTAGCAGTGATCATCGCTGTATCAATCATCGTATTCGGTGTTGAGACAAGAGGTGAATCTGTCGAAGATATCGGTAACATTGAGTAATCAAATTAGGAAATCCTAAAAATAACTTAACATAAAATATAACAATCAGTAATTGGTGTCCGTCCTTTGTTGGCCGGGCACCGAAACAAAAAAGGAGCATTTGCTATGAAAAATTCAGAAGCAATCTTAGTAACACCAAAACAATTTGAGATTCAGGAATGTGCAGTTCCAGAACCAAAAGATCATGAAATCTTAATGAAAGTTGAATATGTTGGAATGTGTGGATCTGATATTCACGGATTCGAGTTTGGACCATTCATCCCACCTAAAGATCCTAACCAGAAAATCGGTCTTGGACATGAAGTAGCTGGTGAAGTTGTAAAAGTTGGAGCAAAAGTAACAAAATTCAAACCAGGAGATAAAGTACTGATCGAACCTGGTGTACCAGATGATTCTTGTGAATATTGCCGTACAGGACGTTACAACATTTGTCCAGACGTAGATTTCATGGCAACACAGCCTAACTACAAAGGTGCTCTTTGTGAGTACATGACACATCCAGAAGAATGGACATACCATGTACCAGAAGGAATGACAACAATGGAAGCAGCATTAGTAGAGCCAGCAGCAGTTGGTATGCATGCAGCAATCCTTGGAGAAGCAAGATTAGGAAAAAGCATTGTAATCCTTGGAGCAGGAACGATCGGACTTATGGTACTTCAGGCTTGTAAGAGTCTTGGAGCAACAGACATCACAGTTGTAGATGTTATGGACAAACGACTTGACCTTGCAAAAGAACTTGGAGCATCCAGAACGATCAATGGTGCAAAAGAAGACACAGTTGCTCTTCTTCGTTCAGAAGAATTATTCGGAGATCATGGTGTGGAACTTGTATTTGAATGTGCAGGATCTACATTTACAGCAAATCAGGCAGTACAGATTGTAGCTCGTGGTGGAAAGATCATGATGGTAGGAACACAGTCTAAACCAGTTCCAATCGACTTCTTAAAGATCAACCGTGAAGTAACGATCCAGACATCATTCCGTTACTGCAACAATTATCCTCAGACAATTGAAGCAATCAGAAGCGGTAAGTTTAATGTAAAAGATATGGTAACACATGTATATGATTACAAAGATGTACAGCAGGCATTCATGGATGCAATCGATCCAGAAAAGAAAACTGACATGGTAAAAGGTGTTATCAAAGTCGCTGAATAAACAACAACATTTAGAACAAGAAAAGGAGAAATTAAAATGATCGCAGATATCAGATTTTGGGAACAGAAAGCTAGTGAAGGACATTATGCAATCCCTCACTTTAACGTATGGAACGCAGAAATGTTAATGGGAGTTATTGATGCAGCAGAAGAACTTCGTGCACCAATCATCATCTCTTTCGGAACAGGATTTACAGGAAATACTTCTTTTGAAGATTTCTGTTATATGATGGAATCCATGGCTAAAAAAGCTACAGTACCAGTGATCTTACATTGGGATCATGGTCGCAACTGGACAATCTTAAAGAACGCAGTAGATCACTGCATGAACTCTGTAATGCGTGATGCATCTGCATTACCATATGAAGAAAACGTTGCAGAGATCAAGAGATGTGTAGATTACTTCCATGCATACAACATTCCAGTAGAAGCTGAATTAGGACATGTAGGAAATGAAACAGTATATGAAGAAGCATTAGCTGAATATGCATACACAGATCCTTCTCAGGCAAAAGATTTCGTAGAAAGAACAGGATGTGATTCTTTAGCAGTAGCAGTAGGAAACGTACATGGTGTTTACTCTGCTGAACCAAAGATCAGATTTGATATTATCGAAGCAGTTAACAAAGAAGTTAGTGTACCACTTGTACTTCATGGAGCTTCTGGTATCGGTGATGAAGATATCAAAAAAGCAATCCAGTGTGGAATCGCTAAGATCAACATTCATACAGAACTTTGCCAGGCAGCTATGGAAGCTATCAACGAACATAAAGACGAACCTTTCTTAGCTGTAGAACGTGCAGTTCGCCAGGCAGTAAAAGAACGTGCTATGTACAAGATCAAATTATTTGGTGATGACGGAAGGGCTGATGAATAAAGTGGAGAAAAAGTTAGACGTATTGTGTCTGGGAGCAGCGGTAGTAGATATCCCGCTGCGCCCAGTATCAAGAGAAGTTTTTGATATAGAATCATATCCGGTTGATAACATCGCGATGGCTGTCGGTGGAGACGCTATGAATGAGTCAACGATCATCAGCCGTCTTGGATTCAAGACAGGGTTGATGGCAGCGATCGGTGATGATGCAGCAGGAGCATTCATTTTACGTTCTTGCGATGAAGACAATATCGATACAGAAGGTGTGACAATTGATCCAAACTTAAATACATCCATTAATATCGGACTTGTAACAGAGGATGGAGAAAGAACATTTATCACAAACCGTAACGGAAGTCTTTGGAAAGAGAATATCGAGCATGTAAACTTCGACAAGATCAAAGAAGCAAAAATCTTATCTTTAGCAAGTATTTTTAACTGTCCTTTACTGGATGGAAAAACATTGGAAAAGATCTTCTCATTCGCAAAAGAACAAGGAATGACAATTACAGCTGATATGATTATGCCTCGATTAGGAGAGACATTAGATGATATCGCTGGTGCATTACAGTATGTAGATTACTTCTTCCCTAACTACGATGAAGCTTGTCTGATGACAGGTGAAAAAGATGAAGCAAAGGTGGCAGATAAACTGTTCTCTTACGGAATCAAAAACGTAGTTATGAAGATCGGTACTCGTGGATGCTACATCCGCAACAAAGATGGTGTTATGATCGTGCCAGCATGTAAAGGAATTACAGCAGTTGATACGATCGGTGCAGGAGATAACTTCGCATCTGGATTCATCGCAGCCCTGCTTCAGGGAAAAGATATCAAAGAATGTGGTGAATATGCAAACTGTACAGCGGCGATCGCAGTACAGCATCCAGGAGCAACATCAGGAGTACAGAATCGTCAGATGGTAGAAGATATGCTCAAGAAGTATAAAGAAGACTACAAATAGAATTTGGTTAATTGGTTGTTAGATCTGAAAGGAAAATTTAAAATGAAAACAATGAAATTAGGAAAAACAGGAATGGACGTTTCAAGAATCGGTCTTGGAACATGGTCAATCGGTGGTGGATCTGCCTGGGGTGGAGACCACGATCTTCAGACAGTGGTAGATACGATCAGAGAAGCTCCAAAAGCTGGTGTTAACTTAATCGATACAGCTCCAGGATACAACTTTGGTAACAGTGAAAAGATTCTTGGTAAAGCCTTAGAAGGAATGAACCGTGAAGATGTTAAGATCATCACAAAATGTGGTGTAACATGGGATCAGGAAATGAAAGGTGACCTGTTCAACAAAGTTAACGGAATTCAGTTATACAAGAACTTAAACAGTGAATCTGTGAAAAAAGAGATCGAAGCTTCCTTAGAACGTCTTGGAACAGACTATGTTGATGTATATATGACACATTGGCAAGCTACACCAGGAACAGAATATTTCGTTCCTATCCAGAAAACAATGGACGTTTTAAATGACTTAAAAGCACAGGGAAAAATCAAAGCAATCGGTGCTGCTAACGTAGACATCAACCATATCCAGGAATACATCAAATATGGTGATCTTGATATCATCCAGTGCAAATATTCTATCTTAGATCGTGGAATCGAAGATGAAATTATTCCATGTGCTCGTGAAAATGGCATCACAATTCAGTGCTATTCTCCACTTGAAATGGGATTATTATCTGGAACATTCCCAAGAGACTACAAACCAGTAGGAGCTCAGATTCCTAAGAAATGGTTCCAGCCAGAAAACATGCAGAATGCAATGGATATGATGGAATCTTGGAAACCATTATGTGAAAAATATGACTGCACAATTGCTAACTTAGCACTTGGATGGATTCTTGCACAGGGTGATTTCTTAAACTTATTAAGTGGATCTACAACAGTAGACGAAATCAGAGAAAATGTAAAATCTGCAGAATTAGAATTAGATCCTGAAGATGTAGCATTCATGAGAGAATCAGCAGAAGCAATCGATAAATAAAAATCAGAAAGAGATCCCTTGTGAGAGAAAAATTGAAAATGTTGGAAAACATGGAAAAAAGTCTTTGAATTCCACAAAATCAATGATAGAATAAAAGAAAGTCACAGAACATTTAAGAAGTATGTGACAAATAAGAATATATACTATATTAAAAAATTTACAAGGGGGGGGTGTCCCGTGAAGAACCGTTTAGAACATATAAGAGAACAAGTTAAGAATGAAAAGAAAGTCACAGTATCCGAACTAAGTAAGATCTACAAGGTAACGGAAGAGACGATCCGAAGAGATCTTGAAAAGCTGGAAAAGGAAGGTTTTTTGACGAGAACATTTGGTGGTGCTGTATTGAACAGTGCAAGTCAGAAGGAACATATCCATTTTTATAAGCGAACATCGATCAATCAAAAGGAAAAAGCTAAGATCGCGCAACTCTTTAAGGAAGTATTAGATCAGAAGAGAACGATAGCAGCAGATGCCAGTACGACTGTCATGGAAGCCATTCGTTTACTGAAGGCAAACCGTAATATTACCGTACTGAGTTCATCAACAGAGATTTTCCGTGAGATGACAGGATCAGAGATTCATATTCTTTCAACAGGTGGCGTGTTCAATGAGGACTCCCTCTCTCTGCAAGGGAACTTAGCAAAAGAAAATATTAGAAGGTATCATGTGGATCTTGCACTGCTCAGCTGTAAAGGACTTGATATGGACAAAGGTATCATGGACTCCAGCGAACGAGAAGCAGATGTCAAGACAGAGATGGTAAAACAGGCACTAGAAGTAGCTCTTCTTGCAGATCATACAAAATTTGAGAGAACGGCATTTGTACAATTTTTAGACTGGGATAAGGTAACCTATCTGGTAACCGATGAAAGACCGTCAGATCAATGGGTTGAATTTTGTAAAGAAAAAGGAATCACGTTGATTTATTAAGAAGATATGATAGTCTGTGATGCTACCGTTTCAATCGCACCACATGGTAAAACGGAGGTGCACAATGGACGCAAAACGGAAAGAAAGCATGTCTATCATGAAGAAGATCATGATCGCGATGGCAACAGGAATTCTATTAGGAGTTGTTTGCTTGTGGCTGCGTGAATCACTAACAGCAGGCGGTAATGAAGGTACGTGGAAACTGATCAATCGGATCTTCTTTCAGGACATCACACAGGAAAAGGGATTTTATTCTCTTGGCTTATTCTATATCATACAGCAGTTATTTATGAGAGGTCTGCAGCTGGCAATCGTACCACTTGTTTTATCATCATTAAGCCTTGCATTATGCAGCATGGCAGATCCAAAGAGACTTGGAAAGATCGCAGGAAAGACAATTGGAACATTCGTAGGATTTTATGTATGCGGTGCAACATTAGCTGGATTGTTTGCATACTTTATCAAATCCATGGGATGGTTCTCTGTGAATCTTCCAGAAACAACGACTTCTAATGTAGCAACACTAGAGGCATATAATCCATTGACAACAGTGATCAATGCGGTGCCATCGAATGTTGTGGAAGTACTTGGTTCAAACAACAGCATTCTGGCAGTTGTTGTAGTAGCTGTGATCTTAGGGCTTTCAATGAATGCTCTGGGAGACAAAGCAGCAACCATTAAGAGTTTATTACAGAATCTCAATGATATCGTACAGGTATATATGGACTTTTTGATCAACAAGGTCAGTCCGATTGCGATCTTCTGTATGTTAGCCAGAACATTTGCAACTTATGGAACAGAATATATCAGACCAACGTTAACATTTATGATCGCAACGATCTTTATCAGTTTAGCATTGGTTGTAACGATTTATCCAATTGGTATCTTCCTCTTAACTGGCTTAAATCCATTCAAGTTTGCAAAGAAGATTTTTAAAGTTGGAATGTTCGCAGCAGCGACTCAGTCATCTGCAGCAACACTTCCTTTAAACAGAAAAACATGCATGGAAGAACTTGGATGCAGCAAGGAGATCAGTAGTTTCGTACTTCCAATGGGAATGACTATTAATATGAACGGAACAACTGCCATGCATATGGTTGCGATCACATTTATCGCAACAGCAGCTGGGATCAATATCACACCAACCCAGCTGATCACAGCAGCATTCCTGTCTATTTGTGTAGCGATGGGAACACCTGCGATCCCGGTAGCTGGAACAACATTGATCTTTGTTATCATGTCAGGATTAGGATTAAGTTCTGATCTCTGTATGGTAGCATATGCATTAGTACTTGCGATCAGTTATCTGCCGGGTATGGCTGTAATTACATTGAACGTTGTTGGTGATGCGGCAACGACTGTGATTGTCAGCTATAAAGAAAATGAATTAGACAAAGATGTCTATAATAGTTAAAACACTCCATATAAAAATAAAATCCATATAATTTACAAAACTCCATATAATATGTCAAGAAAACTGTACACCGATGAGGCGTACAGTTTTCTTGTTTGGTAATAATAGTGATAAAACTGGATATTGTATGCATGAATTTGACAAAAACTGGGCAAAATGTTATAATATTAAAATCATTATATAGAATTTCCAGAATATTCTGTATATGGAAGAGGTGAATTTATGACACAATTAGATCTTAACAGAGTACGCCAGTCCATCAAGAATCAGATTGGCAGCAAAATCAAGATTAGTGCAAACAGAGGACGACATAAAT